>Ga0315906_10000303_pt1 | contig 83503 bp, 104 predicted proteins | sample LakEriMetagenome_4_FD_203526 | JGI IMG/M metagenome (GOLD analysis project Ga0315906, IMG submission 203526) | Freshwater fungal communities from buoy surface, Lake Erie, Ohio, United States - Buoy 2 MA122 | ecosystem: Environmental > Aquatic > Freshwater > Lake > Lake biofilm | place: USA... | reverse complement strand
AATTTTCATCGTGGGAACAGTCTAAACGACAGCAATCGAAACGTCAACAACTAAAAAAAATAAAAAAGTGCGCCAAAGTCGAAACTTTGGCACACTCGTTGCTATGTACTATACCTTACTTCTTCTTACCGCCCTTTGGGGCAGGAGCAGGAGTTGGGGTGGATGCTGGAGTCTTTGAGCCAGCCTTTGGAGTATTCTTTGCCATAAATTTTTAAGCGTTAGCGAAACGAGTCTTGCCTGACTTCATGGCTACAATGTTGCTAGTTGCAACGCGACGATTCTTATCTGCATTTACGTCCCAGAACGAAACGTACTTCTCAGTAGCAGAAGTGATCTTCGCGCAAAAAGCATTGCGCTTACCATTGACTGTTGCGACCAAGGTAGAGAACCTACCTCCCGTAGAATTTAGCTTAGTTACCTTATTCATATTACATAATATTCTACCGGAGATAACCGGAAAATCAAAGGATTTTTTCAAATATTTTGCACCGGCAATAAATGTAGAAAACCTTTATCCTTGTTCTTCACTTCACACTCATAAATACAATCAAGGCCAAAATCTTCTGGCGCGACAGTAATGTCATCAGCGTGTTTATTTGAAGTTCCGATTCCTTCGCTCCAATGAAACACCGGAACAGTTCCCCAAGTAGGATAAAACTTAACGAACCAATCTTTGCAAGAAATTACATTTCCATCTTGATCTTTGGAAGGATTGCATTTGTCATGCAGATTATCTAAAGTTAACGGGAAATTAAAGTTATATGTATGTCGCATGTAAGTATAAAAGTATCTATACAAATTTTGACAATTCCAGAAGCCCTTATCCTCATTTTCAAGCACTAAGCGATTACGAACTCCAACATCACAAGCAAAAAAGTTACGCACAAATTTATCTACAAACTTCTCAGGAGTTTCAAACTTAGAAAGACTTGCATGAATATTAATGGGAGCAGAATAATCTTGCGGCAATCCCATTTTATCCATTACCCATGCATGGAAATTTAATTCATCAATAGACTTTTTACAAACATCATCTGAGTTAGATCCAAGAACAACAAATTGATCAGGATGACAACTCATAGAGATGCCAAGAGACTTCGCTATTTGACCAACTTCAGCTAGTTTTTGAGTGATTCTGTCGATGTTAGGAAACTCTTCAAAAAAGATATTTAAAGTAGGATCAGTAACAAGAGGAAAAAGATTGCAAGAAATTCGGTAATGTTTAATTCCAATCTTGGCGCACTGCTTTAACGTCTCGGCAGTTACGTTGATGTTATGGAAAATTCTATCTGAAAGAAGAAGAATTCCTTTTTCGCGCTCCATTTTTAAAAATTGAGTGCGAGTCATGACCTTGAAAGCCATGTCTGGATCAGCTTCGCGCAAGGTGTTTGAGATGCAAACCAGCCCATATTTGATCATGGGCGTGACCTTAGCAAAGAAATTTTAGCCTGTCAAGCGACAGTTTCTCTGAAATCAACTTCTTCTTCCTTCGTCAACGGAGGGCAATTCTGGCAAACTCCAAGAATATCTTGAGTTTTATTTTTTGTTTCTTTTAAAAACTCCCAACCTTGCATCCAAGCGACCTTGAAAGAATCGTATGTTTGGACTTCGTTGCACTTAATACATTTACAGGTTATTGTTTTCAAAGCAGTATTCTTTTTTCGTGTTTAACTATTACTTTTGGATTGACCCAAATACTAAATCCTTTTTTAACTATAAAATGACAAAATGATACATCCTCAGTACAAATTTCTATATTTGCATGAAGTTCAGCCATCATTGGCCTAAACCAAGGATAAGGAAGATTCTCTAATACTCCAGCTTTCATCAACATGAATCCCATGCCGATGTGATCTACCTTAAATAGCTCTTTAGAAGATGATATGTCTTCATTAGATAGCCATTGAAAAGTACCATTTTTAAGATAATAATCTTCGTCCCAATGCTTAATCGCGGCAAAATATCTGCGCCTTTCATCATGTAAATAATAAAGACCAGAAGTTATTTGCTTATTTGAGTTTAATAGCTCTTCGAACTGTTCAAAATTAAAAATAATATCGCTGTCTACCCAAAGAATATAATCGTAGCTGACTTTTCCTTGCCAAGGCTTTTGATTGTTTCCTGCGGTTCCAGATCCTCCAAGAACCATATTTCTTACAATATATAAATTGGGAGAATATCCTGTAGAAAATACAACATTAATACCTTTAGAAAAGCATATACGTTGAAAATTTAAAATACTTCCTAGAAATATTTCGGAAAAGTTATTCCCCGGTATACAAACAACTAAATTCATTTTTTAGCTAATTCAAGAATTTCATCTAAAGACTCCATTACTCTAATACCTCTTGGATTGTGATCAGTATAAATAATAGAATGAACATAGCTTTTTTCAATACTAATTACATTATCTAAATTAAATAATATAGTATCGTAAGCTTTACCGTTATCGTGTTTTACGTCTAAAGCTCTTAATGGAACTAAATGGGCCATTTAATCTCTTTCTTCTTGGTAATCGTTATAACTATCGTTATTTTCTTCTTCAAAGCAATCTCTACAAACTAACGTAGAGTCTTCTGTTTCGAAGAAATCTTTTGTCATCAAGCCGCAATATGGGCAAGCTTGTTCTTTTTTATATCTGTGTAGCATTTTATGAAAGAATTAATTCTTTTAACATTTTTAAATTATGCGTTACGATGCTATCTCCGCCTTCATCAAATTCGCCTTTTCTAGCTTTTTCGACTCTATTGCGAAGATCTAACTTTATAGATTCCTCTATAGTTTGATTCAACAAAACTAAGATTGTCTTTTCTTTGTCTATCATCGCTTCGTTCTATATTACAGAACAGATAGCGAAATTTCAAAATATTTATCGCGGCAGAACCTTTAGCTGAGATTTTAGACTTCTTTAGAGTTATCATTTTTTATTAAAGTAGTTTATTTGCTCGTTTATGTTTCCCGAATAACCTTTCCATCCATAATGAATTAATTCCGCAGACTTTTCAACAAAAATTTCTCCTCCAGTTTCGCGCCAAAGTCTTGAAAATCCGTAGTCTTCGCTTTCATACTTCTTTGTTTCTGGATTAATTTCGCATGGAAATAGATTATAAAAGTTATCTCCGTATTGGTGATAAGCGTCAATATCGTTCTTATACTTTATATTTGGGAACTTTTCGATAATCTTTAGAATAGCTTCTTTTTTAATCAACATAAATCCCGTCGCGGCATATTTCGCTTTTTCGGCATTGTTTAATAATTCAGATGAAAAGTCAGTACATAGAGATTCGTAGTTATTTGGCAATTCTTTATTCATCTTTGCAACATAATTAAGTTTAGTTTTTGAAATATATTTTTTAGGATATAGTCCGCAAACTACTTCTTTGTCTCTTTCAAGCATTTTAAAAACATCTTCACTTTTAAAATTTATATCTGTATCTACAAATAAAAGATGCGTCGAATCTTTTTGATTTAAAAATCCTGCTATCGCTGCATTTCTAGCTCTAGCTATTAAGCTGTCAAAATAAATACAATCAAATCCAATAGATATATCTTTAACCATGCAATCATTGCATAGTCTCATAACGCTGAACATATAATGCACCAAAACATTATGATTATAACATATAACTGGGAAGTAAATCTTTGGCTTCATTCGTTTTTATTGTATGATAATAAAGTGAAAACTGCAATTTGTTTAAGCGGAGAATTAAGAAGTATAGATAAATGTATTGACGGATGGAAAGAAAAGATATTGCCTAAATTAGGAGAATATGACGCATTTTATTTCGCTTGGGATGACGATCCAGATAAGTCTAAATTAAAATATTTAAATCAATTAAATTTGAAGGACATAGTTATTGAACCAAGAAAAACTTTTGCTGAAAAGATGTATTCTTTAAGAAAGCGTCCTGAAGTAAATGTTCAAGGATTATTGCGCCAAACTTATTGTCTTAATAGATGTAATGATATTAAAAATAAGCATGAAAAAGAAAATGACTTTATTTATGATTGTGTAATTCGTCTTCGACCTGATATTTTAGTTGAACCTGATGCGATATTTCCAGAAGTCGCTGCATTAGATTTAAATAAACTTCATGTATTCAAGCATGACGCTTGGTTTGGTTATAATGATAGAGTTTATTTCTCTAACAGTAAAAATATGAATATTGTTGATAATAGATTCTCTTTTGTTGATGAGCATTTTTATAACAACGGCATATTTCATTATGAAATATTATTCAAAGCTATTGCTGATAAGAATAAAATAAATCCCCAGAAGCATGATTTTAGATTCAAGCTACTGAGGACTAATGGATCAGTAAGTTATTGTTGGGAAAACGATCCTTATTGGTCTAACATGTGGAATTATCCACAGTTAACTTAGTTCTTTTTTAGAAACTGCGCGTAAATTAACTTACCTAAATTAGCCGCGAACTTTCTAGCTTTTCTTTCTGGTAAATCAAAAAGATGAGCGTGAAAGACTTCTTCTATTAATACGTTAAGCTTGCGGCGAGTCAGCAATCTTGGATCAACATGAATTTGAGGGTATTCTGTATCAGGTGAATCACATAAACCAGAAGCGTTTTGCCGCCCTAATGGTTTATTATAATTAACTGTATATTCAACACCCTCAAAATTCTTAAACTTCATAATTTAATTTTAATTTCTATTCTATTCAAGATATAGGATAGGTTATAAAAAGCCTTGCTAGATTTACGAAATATATAACTAATACTTCTATTGTATGGCTTTACAAAATACTTATACTTCCAAGTATTTATAAACTCATGATGTCGCTTTAGCTTTTCATCAAACTCAATGTCCCTTTTTTTTCTTTCGGCATTGTCTTTAGCTTCAAAGTTAATTAATTTTGCTGAAGTCATTTTGCCATCAATAAATACTGTTTCGTATTCTATAAAATAATCATAATCAGTATTTTGTGAATGCTGATAATCATAAAATACAATAGTAGTAGTGATATTTAATTCTTCAAGCCATCTCTTAGTAGTTTTAAAATGACCCATTCTTCCGAATAAACTTTCGGAATTTTTATTTCCTTCAATCCATTCACCTTCATATCGATGAATAAATAATTGACCATTTTCATCAATATCGTATGATGAAAGAGCTAGATCAAGATCTTTAGTCTGAAAATCATGTGAGCCAGTATAACCTTTTGGTTCGTCTGGCATTGGTAGCCAACACTTACAAATAATAGTATCGTACATTCCCATAATTATTTATTGTTTTTATAATCAAGAATCGCTTCAAAAAAACTAGAGAACGCCATAAAGTCATGCTTATCTGCGTCATTCATGGCTTGCGTGTCTACGTTTGCTAAATAATCAGAAATGACACCTGCATAATAACTTGGAATAATAATATTCTTTCCGTCGTACTTAAGATCGTCGCTTTGGACAACTATCTTCTCATTAGGATTCTTCATGTATAAATCTTTTTGCATTTTATTCTCCTTTTTTAAATGTTTCCATTAAATCTTGCGTATGCTTTAACATCTTGTCAAGCGTAGCAATTCTATTAGAATATAGATTTTCTGTCTTTATTTGTTCTTCTTTGATTAATTTTTCAAGCTGCGCGATCTTTTTATAAGTTTCGGTGGGCTTTGTTCTCTCAAATTCTGATATAGAAGTGTTAGTCATATTTTACTATATTACCTTCGGAATTAGAATAAAAAATATTTTTTACGTTAAATTGATTTAACACGCTGCGGCAACCTGAACACGGCTTGCTGTTATTCAATTTACCATTTCTGTCTATTCTTAACACGATCATAGAATGATCTTCAAGATCGTCAAGCCCAGACTTTAAAATAACATCAAGTTCAGCATGAGTGCCGACATATCCATCATGATATGGATGTTTGACAATTTCAGGATGAGTTCTTTTTCTGTTCCAGCCAATTTTTATAATCTTATTCTTTCTAACAAGAAAAGCTATATGAGAATTATTTACATTCTTCCAATTAGTAGGACAAAGAGCGCGAGCAGTTTCAACTGCCCGTTTCAATATTCGCGGCTTCATTCATCGCCAAGTTCTATGTTTTTCTCCAATCCACTCGCTACCAGAACAACCGAAAATAGACCATTCGATATCATCTGGAATCTCTACGATTTTTAAATCTGCATCAATTCCATTCGCTTTCTTTTTTAGTTTTTTTACTGCTTCAATTAAAAGATAATTAGTTCGATCATTATCGAATGAATAAGGGCCAATTGTTTTTTTGGCGTTCTTGTCTTTTATTTTCTTTTTTATAAATTCTACAGCTTCGGAGCTAATAGAAAAAGTTCCTGAAAGGTTAATTACTACTTGCATACATTTTAATTAGTTTTTCTAGTTCATTGCAGATATTTTCAATATCTTCGGTAACTTGGCGCGGCTTAATACCCGCTTCATCCATTGTGCGATTATCTTTTCCAGTGCGCCATTCGTTGTATGCGCGAAGACGTTCGATAGATTTTTCAATCATGATTTGTAGATACGCTGATGACTTTAACGGTTATTCCATTTTTGCCATCGTATTTCGCACCATAATGACGCTTGCCTTCAAGGAAGTCAAGCACATCTTTACGAATCTTTTCAGCGTCTTCTCTAGTAAAATTCTTAGGAAGATCTAAACTTAAATAAAAACTTGGTTCATGCATAACTTATACACTATCCATATTGTAAAAATATGCCAGACATTATCAACGACAATTAATGACCACGGAGCAAGAGGCGGCTTTGTAAAATTGTTTTGTCCAATAGTTTTCATATACCAAGGTATCAATTGCCAGCGATCTTGTATGTAATGTGTTATAAATAAAACATTGAAAACGGTAACGTTCCATATATCACCCAATAAACAAACACAACTCGCCCAAATTAAACAATGAAGAACGCAAATAAGACTACTCTTTTTCTTATTCTCAGCAATAAAATCGAATTGCAGAAGATAATCTGCTACAAGATGGCCTATTATTGCTGAAGTTAAGTCCATTACATCCTCGCTTCTATATCGTCGATTGAGCCGCTTTCATTATAAATATAATCAAACATCCAATCTTCGGCATAAATACTTATATTTAATTCTTTTAATAGATTATTGTATAAAGTATGCTGCCTATTGTTCAAAGCTCTTATTTCATCGCGAGTTTGACAGATAAGATTATATTGTTCAGTTGTAAACTTCATAACCAGAGAATATCTATGTGATCTACAAATAATTGCAGACCTTGTTTTTTGCGAGTATCATGTTGTTCGCACTTCTTTATATAATCGTCCCAAGCAACCTTTTCTTCAATAGTTTTTTCTCTATTAAAGTAATTTTTATCTTTAAGATCCCATTTCATTGACTCTTCAGGAAATGGAACGTATTTATCAGGGTTAATTGTATAATCAAAAGCAAAAATCATTTCATCTAAAATCCGATTCATTTCTTGTTCGCCAATTTTTTCTGCTTTTTCACGATCTTCTTCGTTAAGATATGAATAATTACTAGGCAAAAATTTCATAGGAATTCCATACTTGCCTTTCTTTTTAAAATATTGCAAACGCGGCGCAATATATTTAGCGATATTAGTTTCTAAAGAAAAAACATCATCATCAGAAACTCCATACCGCAACTTCTGATACTTGCATTTTATCCACCAACGCAAATCGCTCCAGTTATGCTTAAATCCCCATCCAAGTCTATAAGGAAGAAAATCGATAAGATTATCTATATATTTATTATATGTATAATAATCGCCATCCGCTCCAAACAGTTTATCAAATTCTAAATCTTGTTTTTGCAATGCTTTAAAACGTTTTTCTTTTTGTTCTGGCGTTTCGAAATCAAATTCCATTTGATAACTCATAGCGTTTTATTATAAGAGTTAATATATGATTCAATGTTTTGTTTACCAATAGGATTTAAACTATGCACAACATAAGGTGGATGTTTAATATTTTTTTCAATACAATAAGATACTAACCATTTGGCGCAATCATAACCAGTTTTCTCTTTATAATTATCGTAGTTCATTGATACCTTGCCAACATCATGATAATGTTCCGTCGAAAGATCGTGATCGTAACAAACAAATTTAGGCAAACCTCTAAGACTAATGAGATCCACAAATTCATTAAAGTTGCGAACTACAGAATAATGCTGATCTTTAGGAATTTCCGCCCAATAAACTTGAGTAGGAATTCTTACATCATCTAAGAATATATTATATTTAGATATCATAATTGATTTTAAATCCAGCTTAAAGCTTCGCTAATGACAGGAAACTCATTAATGAATATATTCTTAATACCTACTGCAATTTCTCTATGCTCCTTTTGCGTATCTTCCTTCGCTCTCAATTCAATATAATGAATCCAACTGCGAAGTGTGCCAGTCATGTACATAGTGGTCTGCGTAGTTAATGGCAATACCATTCTAGCGCATTCTTTAGCAACGCCAGCTTCAATTAATGAATCATACGCTTTGAGACTGCTGTTAAGTGCATTATTGACTAATTCAATTTTTTCTGGCGACAAATCTACTTCAGCATCACCAACTTGCCTATTAGTTTTACCTTGCATTCGCCATTGAATATCTTCTAGCTTTGTAGCTACGCTATATCTTTGACTGAATTCTTGGAAAGCAAAAGATCTGTGCCTTAGAATTTGCGCGGCAATAGCTCTGCTCGTAACAATTTCGACTGTTACACTTGCCATTTCAAATGGACTCCAATGTTGATGCTTAATTAGATATTTAAGAAGTCTTGGCGCGGTTTCAGTATTCATCTGATTAGATGGATTACTTACTCTCGCGCAATACGATACAATATCTTCGGCATTATTTAATCCTTCAATTTTTGGTGAAGTTACGGCTACTAGTTTAACATTCATATATCTAAAAATTTCTTTATTTCCAACTTACCGTTGCTGACTACAATATACTCATTTAATCCGTTGTCAATACAAAGATTGTCGCAATCTGCGGGATTAACGCTGCCGTCTAAATGGTGAGGATTAACTTTACCATTTTTATGATAAGTGTGACCAACAATTTGTTTTAATCCTTCAACAGGCTGAAACTCTTGTTTAAAATCTAGCCACACAATTCCTCCAGCTTTTTTAGGGCCACCTCGACTTCGGCCAGCATAATAAAACCAATGATTTTGATCTGTTCGCACGGCAATATTTGCACGTTCTACTTCTTTCACAAGAAAAAGACTTAAATCATCATTATTTTTAATAGATGGATCTATGTAATCAGAAAATAGTCCAGCATGAGTACAAAGAATACCATCAACCCAAACGCGCCATTTAAATTTATTAGTAATATTTTGACGTTCAGATCCTAGAATTTCATCGATAGCAAAATACTTCCTGTCCTCATATCCACTGCAAATAGTATAATGATTATTGAATAAATAATGCAAATCATGATTGCCAAAAAGAGTGTAATTATTTGGCGCAGATAGATATCGCATCAAATAATCAGCAGTCTTTTTATAATCATCAGAATCATCCAAATAAAAACTATCAAACCAATCTCCAAGACAAATATTTATGTCCGCCGATTCGTGTTGAATAATCTTATTGAACTTCTCAATGTTATTGTGAAGATCAGAAAGCAATACTATTTTTTTCTTATGACTGTCGAATGTCATTTTTCTTTCGTAAGGTGTTGTGAGTTCTTTTATCTATCTTGCATTTACAGTTATCCATTTTAGGATCGCCGGGACCAATTAGCAACCCTTTCCAAGTATAACAATAATGCCAGCCCTGACTTATCTCGTCAAGAGTTAGCTGATCCGCTTCAAATTCATCTTCCACGGATCATCCTTTGGTTTATGGATTACGATAGTGTTAGCGGTTTCGTTTTCTTTCGGATTTAACCATTTTATTTTAAAATTACCATTCTCATCTCCTGCCATTTCTAACATTCGATCATTAATATGAAAAATAATACCTTCAACATGGAGTTTAGTTGTAGGCATATTAGTTCCTAATCCAACGTTGCCATGTTCGTCAATTCTTAAAGCTTCTCTACCGAGTGCTAAATCTTTTGGCGGTTGAGGAGTCTCTGCTGCTTTAACTAGAGATGGCGCGGCAGAGGCAGCAACAAAGCCTCCGAATAGAGTCTTAAAAAAACCTTTGCGATTCATGCTCATATTATATCAGTTTTCTTCCTCTTCAGCAAATTTTTGATCTGGATGATAGATAAAATCTGGGCCATCATATCCATATCCTGTATCGCCATGATCATGATAATCATCAGGGCATTCGCCATCATACATTATATCTTCAAGATATTTTTTACCACGTTGATCGACTCCATATTGAATGCTTAGTTTCTTAGGATCAAATTCTGTAATCTCACTCCAATAATAAATATAATTAAATTTCATATCATGAGACCACCAAATATTTACTTCGCCTACATTGTCGGGTTCTTGCGGTACATAATTACAACCACCACCTTCTTCAAATTTAAATTGATTCCAATCTGATGTTTCAAAGAAAGGTTCTTCGTGATTTTGAATGTATTCGTCACCGCCTAGATATACTTTTATATCATCTCTACCATCCTCAAAATCAAAATAAGGACAAGTCTCATAAACGTCTCCCCCAGAATAACATTCATCGCTTTCAATGAACATTTCCTCAAACATTTCTTTAGTTTGATCAGGCATAGGGCCAGCGATAGTGTCGCGACTGTATTCCATAGTACCGCGCATCCAGATTTTTATCTTTAACATAAATTATTTATCGTAGTCTATTTTTCCAATGACGTTTATACGAAAAGTATTAGTTACTTTTCCATCATTAGAACTGGTGATAATATAGCTTTCTTCAATTGTGCCGTCAAGAAAAAAAACGATTTTTGTCGCGGAAGTTTCTATTATTTTTAAATCGTTAGTTATCGCCGCAAGCTCGTCAGGATTTTCAATTGAATTAATCGTATAATCTTCAGAGAAAGATAGCTCAAGCTCTTTTTGATGATATGCGGCTTGATGACGTTTATTTATTAGAAATGTTTTGAGATTCTCTTTCGCTTCTTTGTATTGATCTCCTCTTAAAGAATCAAAGTTAATAACAAGCGCGGCGATCAATGATAATAATATCACTGTCGCCAACACTATTTCTATTAAAGTAAACCCTTTAGATTTACCAGACATTAGAATTTGGTAGTTTTTCTAATTCTTTTTCTCTTTCAATAGCTCGTTTAATAATAGTTCGCAATTCCATTAGTGCCGTATCATAAGAGTCACAGGCAATTTCTATGTCATCAGTAATATAGCCATGATGCAACACTCGAAACTCAGGTTGCTCGCCATAAGACCAGCGCGTTTCTATGTACCAATGGCAATCTTTATCTTTATGATGATTGCTACTAATAAGTTCGTACCACTGTTCAGAGAGTTTAACTATTTCTTTTTGTATATCAGCAGTCATGTATATTTATGCGTCGAAGGTTAATTTCTTCATGCAAAAGAGCGCGAATAGATTCAAGAGCTTCATTTGCAGATTTAAATTCGTGGCCGTATTTTATATAGCTTCGTAGTCTATCTTCAAAATGACCAATAGCAGCGACCATATCAGCAGCCTGATTAGCCATTTCGAACTGTCTCTGATCTTCAGGTAAATTGAATTCTAAGATTGCTTTCATATTTTAAAAGTTGTTCACCAATGTATTTAGTATAAGCTGGAGGAATAGCTTCGGTTAGCTCCCAACCGCGACCTGCCCAAGGCATATCCATAACCTTACGCCAAACATCGATTGATCCTTTACGGCGGCTTTTTCCAGTCACACTCATATCGCGATAATCTATTCCATTATCTTCGGCATATTTTTTAGAATATCCACGTTTAGTTATACTTTTTAACTCTGCAACAGGAAAATTACATTCAAAATATCGCGTTCTTTCAATTGGCATATTAAACATATAACCAGTTAATTTAAACGGTTCTATAAGATATTCTTTTGCTCCAGCTACATTCTCAATAATATAATATTTACCAGTGTTAATTAATGCGGTGCGAACTGGCTCAATTAATTTAGGAGTATCTTTGCCTTGGGAATAATGAACATAAATTGAATCTGGCTTTGTCGCGCTGCTATACCCCTGACAAGGAGGTGAAGCGTGAATAACGTCAAAAGAATTGAGAAATTCTTTGTCTTTCAAGATTTCTAAAACATCTCCTTTAATAAATTTAAAAGGATAACTGGGCTGATCTTTAATATCAACTCCAGTTACCTCAAATCCAGCTTGGCTATAGCCCATGCTTGCTCCGCCAGCGCAACAAAATAAATCAAGTAATTTCATAAGTCTTGAAATGAACTTACGGCATAAAAGGCGAAGAATCAAGAAAATTCTTCAAGAAAGAGTAAATTTCTCACTTGCACCTCTTAAACCCAAGGAGAAGCGCAGCTTCAGGACAAAGAGTCTTGTACCAATCGTGTTTTTCGCAGATATAACCTCTGCCGCCAGTTACTTCGCAAGTTTCAGTTGAGAGCTTGCTGTACTTATCAATTATCTGACTAGTCTTTTCGCTGCCGCCAGAAGCATAAAATCGAAGTCCTGCAAATTTTTCTTTAACTTGGGCGGCGACCACTTGTTCGCAGCCTGAGTTGTCTATTTCTTGCTGAAGCTCTTTGCACAGATTAAAAATAATATCTGCCCAGCCATCGTCGCATTCAAAATAGAAATTCGGCGCGAAGATTTTAGGATTTTGCTCAATTATTCTTTTAGTTATCTTTTCGTTCATAGCTTTATCGTAAAGAACACATCATCTTCATAACATTGAAAGAAGTCAAGCCCTGATTTCGTAATAAAGTTTTTTAAAGCGTTTTTTCCTGCTTCTCCTCCCATAACTGAAGCTATAATACCGCCGCCTTTGACTTTTGGATAAATTTTTCTTATTATATCCACTAATTCATTTACGCTTGAAGCACTGTCTATATAAATGTAATCGTAAAATTCATTATTTACTGTGTAATTATTTTTAAATACATTTATTTCTTTTTTTCTTGTTTCTCTCATAAGTTTTATGGATTCATTTTCAAAATAATCTCCACAATTAAATAATCCAATATTTGATTTTTGAGGTAAATGAAATAAAATATCACCGCGAGACTCTTTTCGTAAATATTTTTTATATGTTTGACTTTTGCCTCCAATATCATACAAAGATCCTAAAAGATGAATTAATTTAGGTTTTATTGGTTTCACAAATTCAAAAAGTTCTATATGTTTTGAAAAGCTATCATTTATCAAATCGTGAAAAAAAACATTTAATAAAGGTTGATCGAAAAATATCGCTTTTTCTTTATTTTTTTCTGTATATTCAATAAACTCTTTAATTTTAGATTTTAAACTTTTATGAAAACCAAAATTTCCAGCGTTGAAAGAAGGTGTGTCTTTTTCAAATATGGTTTTATTAAAATTGAAATGTTCGTCCGCATTGTTGATTGAATAATTTTCTATAACAGAATGGATTCTATTTTTATCTTTTTCAATTTCAATAAATAAATCTTTTGGATTTTCTAAAAATAGTATATCAGTATCTAAATAAACATAGTTGTCATGCATATCAAATTCAGACCATTCAATTATTTTGTATTTGCCAAAATATTTAAAATCAAAATCATCTCTTTTGTATTGGATAACATCTTTAAATTTTATTTCTAAATCTGTCGGAGTTATGCAAACGAGCTTAGTTTCAGAATCGTATCTTCTTAAAGAGTAATAAAAATATTTGAATAGCTTATAAAAGTTTTTATCTACAATTGTATATATAATATTTTTCATTTTTAAATTTTAAATATATTTACCCATGATCTTTCTGCAAAATGAGTTTCTACTGGATTTAAATTTTTAATGTAGTATTGATGCATTTTATTATAAAAAGATAACGGTCTTCTATGAATTAAAGTTTTATCGACGCAAAATATACTACCCCAAAAAACCATTTGTTTTTGGACATACGCTTCTCCAGATAATTCTTTCCACCAGTTTTCCAGATTATATTGTGGCTTATAATTTTCTAATTTACGATTTGGAGGCCATTCTTCAATATTAAATGAGGGTTTATTGCTATTAATTTCTCCATATCTATTGTAATTATAATTTAAAATACTATGTCCGTTTTGTAGCGTTAATAATTGATGCTTGAATTCATTAAGAGTTAATTGATAATGATCAAAATAATTACCCTGACAAAATGCTACTTTACTGGGTAAATAATTATAATGCGTCGTAATATAACGCAAAATTACTTCTACATCTATTCCAAGATTAGGCAAATTATATGTCCTATTTAAGATTTCTTGATTTATTCCTATATTGCTTCCTTTATTAAATACTATATAGTCATCGAACGTCTTAACCCACTCAATATCTTCATTATATCTAGTGATAACAGCTTGATAATTGCTCATTAAATAATTCTCCAGTTATTTTTTATTATTGGCATTCCTTTTGGACGATCTAAAGCTTTTATCAATAAATATTTTTTATTTTTTAACTATCCACCAATTTGCGCTTAATTCATTCGTTATATTTAATTCATAATTATTTTCTATACAAAATTCATTTACAGCAGGATTAACTCCAAATACGCCGAATTTATTTTCTTTATTTTTGCATTCTTCTCCACCAATTTTTACTATTTTATTTTCTGTATATAGAAATACGTCTTTTCCATTTTTTAAAAAATTTTTATTTTCTTCCCAATTAAATTTTAAATAATCGTGACCGCTTAAAACTCCTCCATTTTTTACTTTTGGAAACCATGCAAGAATATCTTTTTTTATTTCTTCATAACAATGATTCGCGTCTATATAAATAAAATCAAAAAAATTATTTTTAAAATTCTTAGAAGCTTCAATAGACGTTTCTTTAATCATTACGCATTTATTTGCGTAAGAATCTGACATATTTTTTACTTTTGCGAATGCATTTGGGTAATTAATATTGTTAGTTATATCTTCATAATTTTTAAGAGGCATCCAAACGTCAATTAAATAAAGAGTTTTAGGATTTTGTTCTAAGATTTTTTTTGAATAATATCCTTCTAAAACTCCAATTTCCGCACAAATACCATTTTTAATTTGAGCAATGTCTTTTAATACGTCTTCTCTATCTCCTTTATAAATAGTTATTTTCATTTTTAAATTATATTATATTCCAGTTGTTTTTAATAATTGGAGTTTCTTTTTTGCTTGATCTTAATAAGATATATTTTTCTGTATTAATATTTAATCCTTCAATTAAGTTTAAAATGCTACTATCAACAAGAAATAGTTGCTTTGAATTTTCTAATATTTTTAACCAATAAAAAATATTTTTTATATTTTGCGCTTTGTTTATCTCTATGATTTGATTTTTTATTTTATTTTTGCAAAGATTAAAATATCCATCTCTTGTTTGTTTACCTTTTTGCCATCCATATTTATTATAATCTACTTCGAAATGGCAAACAGAATATTCGTTATTTTTAACTAAAGATTTATAAGCCTTTTCTTCTTCAATTACATTTCTTTTTATATCTAAATTCCATTTTTGATCGAAAGGCACGTTTGCTAGTTTATAAATAAATTGATCGAAAGATAAATTTGATGAGGCAAAATTCAAAGAATTAACATCGTTAAATGTTCCAACGTTGAATGTTAAATTCAATATATTTGAAACTTTTCTATCAATCAATTCTTGCTTTGCGCTATTTACGACAAAAAAATCTAAGTTTGTTATTGGAATAAAATTTATATAATGCCCAGCAACTTCATGAAACATCTGATAGTATTTAGACATGATAGGCCAATATATCTCGTATCCTTTATTAAAATAATATTTGCCTATAGGTAAAGATATTATCAAATCTCCAATTTTACAAGGTCTTATAATTCCAATTTTATTCACTTAATAAACAATTGAATTAGAATTTAAAAAATGATTCATCATATCAGCCTTTTTTTCACCTACTCTTAATCCTCCTCCAATATGCATTATGAAATCTCCTTTATTCCAGTTCTGTATTTGAGAAAATATTTTTTTATATTCAATTATTTTACAAGTTTTTCTTAAATCAGAATCGTTTTCAAGGACTTTCATTAAGGCGAGATTTTCCCACCAACAATGATTTATTACTTCATTTGGTTGATCCCATATTTTATTTAATAATTTTATTGAATCATTTGTTTTTTTTATCGCAAAGCAACAAGCACTTATCCATTCACAACCATCTGGAGAAAAAATACTATTATAATTTTCATCAATAATATTTTCTATTTTTACTTGATGATTCGTTATTGCCGCATCTGTGTCTATCCAAAAAATCCAATCGCTAGTTTTTTCAAACTCTTCTTTGATTGCATTTATTTTAGCCCAAGAACTAGGTCTGCCTTGAGCTAAATAAGGTTCGTTTCTTGATCTAAATACATAATTATGTTTTTCGCAATATTTTTTTATAATAGGATTTGTCGCATTCGCTAAAGATTTGTAATTAGCATCGTGGTAAGTAAGAAGAGTCATATTTATTTATTAAATATTATTATAAATATTTTTCCAGTCGATAAAATAACTTGTCGTACCTTCGTGAACATGAGCGGAGTCGCCGGGAATTGGGCTAAAGCAAAAAGCAGTTTGAGTCAATTTAATATATCCCATAGCGTTTTTATGACCGAATATTTCAGATAATCTACCATCATCTGCTCCGGTGGAATCATAAACTGGTTCAGCTTGCTGATTGTATCCTATTTTCTTTCTTATTGCACAATCTTTCATTAATTCGGCGTACTTCTTATAAGTTTTAATTAAACAAGCTTTGGTGCAAGTTGTGCTGTCAACTTCTCTATACCAGCCGCCATTTGGATTCAGAAACAAATACCCTCTTCTTGTCCTATCATCTCTATATTGATCTGGATAATCAGTGGGATGATAAAATGAATATTCGCATTTGTTAGCTATATTTGTGAAGAAATAGCTCATGTTTTTAAACCAATTAGGCAAAAATAGATAATCATCCTCGCAAAAGAAAACTACGTCTTTGTCTTCTTTTAAAGAATCTGCGGCATAATAAGATTGAAATAAACTTTTTTGATTACCAAGACCTTCTTCAAAATTGCGAATATCAGCGTTTGGGATTATAGATTTAATTCCATTTATAGATTCTTGACTTAATTTGTCGCCAATAACTATAAATTTATATTCTTGATCTTTTAATCCAGACGCTAAAGATTTAAGGCATTTATTTTTAAATTCTTTGTCTTGACACCAGCTTGGGCGACTTCCATTTGTTGGGTTAAACTTCTCGCAAGTTCTATAGATAATATGTATCATTTTGATAACAGTATTTGAGTGTCTGAATAGTTAATAATTTTCCACTTCTTATTTAATAAATAAGGTATAGATAATTCTCCTTTACCTTGAAATGATGTGGTATTAAAAATATCGTCAATTAAAATCAAAGAATTATGTTTAAGATTTTTTTCTGCCGCCTGAATTTCGCTTAATTGATGTTCAGCCGCAAGTTTTTTATTTTTTTCATCTCCAGCGTAATCGTAACTATCTAAAAATAGAAATTGAATAGAAAAAGAAGGCGGTAAATTTCTTAAAAATTCAACTGAGTCATTGTGTATATAAAACACTCTAGGAGAATATTTTACAACGCTCATACAGTTAAATAAATGGTGAGAATTATTATCTACAGAATAAACAAAACTATTGCTTGCGTCTGCCCACCTTTTCCATAAAACGGTTCCCCATCCATCACAAGAATCGTTTGGGTTTCTAATGCATCCTGTTTCGACTATATTAATTGAATTAAAATTGAATCTTTTAAAAAGCTCTTTGTATGTAAAAATTTGAGAAGAAGATCTTCCAGTGCTGGGATTTTGATTTATTAAATCTAATACATTCATTTCAACTTTTTCCTTCCTTTCTTTGTTACATCGTATAAAGCTTCTCCATCTTCATTGTATCCAACTATCTTAACTTCTCCTGCTTTTAACATTTTATCTAAAGCTTTTTGCGTTTCTATCATTGCTATTTCTTTATAAACAGCAATAGCTTCTTCAAAAGAACAGTCCATCTCCTTCATTATAAAAGAGATAGACATATTCTTCTCGGCTTCAGCGTCTATTTTATCAATTTCTTTTATAGACATCTCCGAACATCTTTGGAGAAGTTGATCTATAGATCCGCTGAAAGGTTTCATTAGGAATATTTAATTAAAATATCGTGAATCATGTGGCGGCTCTTGTAATCAAGAATTCTGCCATCTTGATCTTTTGGAAGCAGACTTACTGCGGATTCCAAGTCTGAACCTAAAACAACGCACATGCACTTTACTTTCCTATAAATTCCAATTTCCTTATACTTAAGAATAGCCCACAAAATATCGATCTGATCAGCGGTAGCCTTTGCGATAATATTTTCGAGTTTTACAATGTTTGGATCTGAGATTTCAGTATTCATTTTGATTCAAAAAGTCCACAATTCAAGTGGACATCACTATTATGTACGGACCAAGTGCTTTGTCAAGAGATTTTTGCAGCAAAAAACCGCCACCCTTTCGGATGACGGTTGACTTGTTTTATTTATTTTTTAGAAGTTCCAACGAACTCCAGCAGTAGCGACGATATCGCCGCTAAACTCTTGAGAAGCGAACTTGTACTTTGAAGCTGAGAAGTTGTTGTCGTACCAGCCAACTTCAGCATAAGGAGTTAGATGATTGAAGAAGGTGCGTGACACGCCAATCTTAGCAGCCACAACATCATAATCAGTGAACTTGCCATACTCAACTGATGGGGTGACAGTAACCCAACCAAATACGTCGGTAGGACGTTCAACGCCAACAATATATCCTGATTGCTTTAGATTGAAATCATGAGAACCGCGAATATATGGAGTTAGATATGGATTTACCAAAGCAATCTTTGGAGCTATTTCGATTGAATTGCGGCCTCCTACGATTGAACTTTGATGACGAAGAACTTGCAAATCTCCGCGAAGCGAGAACTTCTCGGTAACCTTCAAAGCCTTGCCTACACCAACATTCCAGTGGGATTCATCAATGTTATTAGCGTCTGGAAGAATAACGCCGCCGACATAACCATCGACACCAAAATATGTCGATCCAATATTGAAACCAGCGAAACCTTGTCCGCCAGTTTTTGCCAAACCATTCACAATATAATGGTTGTTATAACCAGCGTTAATGCTGGCGTTAACAGGTGATTCAGTATCCGCAGCGAAAACTGCGACTGAAGCCATAAGGGTTGCGATAATAATATTAATATACTTAATCATACACTTACATATTACATGTATTTTTCACGAAGTCAAGATTTTTTTTCAACGATTTTCTCTACGTTCGTAAAACTTCCTATATATTTTCCATCTTCTTGACGAGAAGCAATGCATTTTGTAGAAAAAACTCTATTTTTACTATCAACTACAAATAATATATGCTCGAAAGTTCTTTTATTTTCCATCGCTACATTCCAACTAACAGTGATTTCTTCCCTTGTGTCTTCTTTTAAACAATTAATCCAGTTATTATTTTGTAAATCTCTGAACGGTCTATCTGTTAATCTTGCAAATGCATCGTTTACCCATGTAAAATTTCCATGTTCATCTGTTTCAAATATCGGCTCTTCTCTGTTATCAAGTATCCATCTTTGTCTATAAAGAATGGTTTTTGTAGATGTTTGTAAATCGTTTATTTGATCTTTTAAGCTTTTGCCGCCATTTGTTTTAAATTCACTTGATATTTTAGCGAGGTCTACTTTTAATGAAGCAATATCATCTTTTACTGAAATATATGGTTTAATTTTCTTGCTGAAACTTATTAAGTATCCGGTAAAAATAATTAATGCTGCAATTGTCGCGTTTGCCATAGTGAAAAAATTCCCTATAGAATTAAGCGTATTTGAAATTTCTGTAACGACGTTTGTCATAAAAGATACTTTTAACTTACACTTTTTTTACTCTTGAATTCGGAAAATTTTTATTTCCAAAATCAGATGAATACAAACTATACAATCGCATAATAACTCCGTGCTTGACTATTACATCGCCAAGATCTTCAACTAATACATAATTTGGTCTGTCATATTTAGCCATAACGTCAGAGCTAACTAATAAATGATTAGTTTCTCCAGCATCCATTACTCTTTGAGCGTAATTAATTCCATCGCCGCTAATATTTAAATTACCATTTATATCTTCTAGTGGGCAAACGTCGCCGCAATGAATGCCCATTCTCATTTCTAAATCTGGTCTATTTTTAACTACTTTTGCAACAGTGATGCCACAATTGATAGCGTCTTCAAGGTAAGTGAAGAATCCAAGAATCATTCCGTCACCTGTTGGAAGAACGATTAATTTTTCAAGAGCATTAGCTGTTTTAAATTGTATAGTTGATTTAACTATTTCGCCTAGATCTTTAAAACATTTTCTTTGCTCGTCAGTAGTTTTTTTACTATATCCAACTATGTCCATGAAAAAAATATAGCCATCTTGTATTTTATCCAATTCAAGACGACTAGATTTAACTTCAGCATCAATCACCGCAACTTGATTTATTATTTTCTTAGGAGGTTTTGGAGCTTCAATTTTCTTAACTTCTTCGACCTTCTTTTCTTCGACAGGCTTATTTTTACTTTTTAAAAATTCTTTCCAGTTAATAGTCTTTTTATCTTTTTTCTTTGGATCTTTTGAGACTTCTTCTTCATGTATCTTTTTTAAAACAGCTTCTTCTTGATTTCTTTTATCAATATAAGCTTGCATTTGTTTTTTAAATTCTTCACTGATATGGATTGTAACGTCTTTGCCGCCGCCTCCATTATCTATTTTTTTCTTTCTAGCTGCCCCTTTTGATTGAAGCAGTGTTTGCATTTTAATATTACCAGTTTTAAAAGCTAAATCTAATGGCGCAACTTCACCTTTAAAATCCGCGCCATTAACGTTGGCTCCTAAACAGATTAAGAATTCAACCATCTCAATATCGTTAGCGTTAACGGCATAATGGATAGGCATCCATCCATTCTTTTCGTCTCTACCGTTTATACGACCATCAATGTCAAAATATTTCTGTACACCTTCAAAATCACCAGTTTCTGCACAAAAATGAATGCTTGAACCACCAGAAGATTTTGCGCCAGATTTGGTTAATATTCTTACGATTTCTCCTCTATTGCCTAAAGCTAATACATCTATTGGATTATTTTTACCTAAGAAGTCTTTAGAATTAACATCAGCGCCTCTAAGTATTAAATATTCAACTAAATGTTTTTGTCCATAATGAACTGCATAATGCATTGCGGTCCAACCTTTTGCAGCGTCAACTTCATTTAAAGTATGGCCTTTATTCAGCATTTCTTCTACTGAAACTATGTCGCCATTTTTAGCCGCCAAATGAAAGCTACTTCCGCTGCCATATTTTGCACCACGCTTTTGAAGAACATCGACAATAGATAAAAAACCTTTTTGCTCTGCTATATCAAGTGCTGTATTTTTACTTGTCCAATCTTTACAATTAACATCCGCGCCGTGATTCAATAATAATTCAACAATCTCTTTATTATTCTCCGATACAGCAACTATGAGAGGAGGATTTCCAGTGTCCTCATCTCTTTCATTTATATTTACTTTGTCTTTAACTATGCAGTTATAGACATTATCATATAAATTGCGTCGTATGTGAGTGAAAATATTAATTGCCATTTTAATCTTGTTTCTTAAATCTGCTAAGATCTAAGTTGGCAAGAGGCTTTTCAATATTTAATGAGGCTAGTCTTTCGTTTTGGACAACTAACTTGCTGCCGCCCAAAACTTTTCCGTCAACCACATCGTATATAAAGAAAACAGTCTTTGTAAGACCTACTCTTACTATTCTTCCGGGTTTACCATCTACATAAACAACATCGTCTTCTTTATAATCATTTCCAACAAACATAAACAAAGCTGCCGCAAACTTTTCAATACTAGACTTAAACATTAACGCTATAAGTCCAATAATAAATAACCAAACATATTTACCAGTCAAATCTTGACCAGTTGATTCTAATGCTTGTTGCGATATAATATTAACGTCGTTTGTGTTCATATAATCAGTTGCGTATAACTGATTACACTAAAATAAATAAAATAGATTTTTTAAGTTATCCGGTGTTTTATGGTATATTGTCGGTTATTTGATCCACTTTTGTTCTCTTAATATATCATCTATTAAATCTTTTTCATCACTATCCATTTCTTTCTCGAAACGTTTTAGTAATTCATTTAATGGATATACTCTATCAGGAGATTCTTTTTGTTTTTCTTTTAGTTCTTGAATAACATCTATAATTTTAACAAGAGGAGATTTAAATTCATCAACTTTTTCTTTTGTTGCGAAATCACACATTTCAAAAGCTTTGGGAGTAAGAGCTTTAAGAATAGATATTATTGCAGATCCCAACATGTTAAATATTGAGAATGCGGCGGCGGCAGCGGGATGAACCGTAGCCAATAAACGAAGAAGAACAAATACTATAACAAATACTACTATTGTAGTTAATGCACTAACAACAAACTTCTTTAAGCCCCAAAACACGGCGTTTAATCCGAACATTCCGCTCATTGAATCTAATACAGCTTTGTTTTGGTCAGCTTCTTTGGCGACTTCTTTAGCTTTGTCGGTTAATTGCCAGAGTTGGTCATCATATTTTTGATTAAGCTCTGATTTTTCTTTTTGAAGTTTATTAATTAAATCGTCACGTTGAGCGAGAAGTTCTTCGCCTTTCTTACGCTCTTCAACTAAAGCAGAATTTAATAAATCTACTGTAGCTTTAATTCTTTTTGTTTCATCTATATGAGGTGAACCTACAATAGAAATAACTCTTTCATTCAATTTTAACGCCGTGTCTACTTGTACAGGAGCATTAGTAACTTGATTTAAAGAATGCTGAATACCAATAGAAAGACCAGAGGTTTGTATTTTCTTACCTTTGTCGTTTTTTTCTATTTCTACAAGAGTGTTGTCTACCTTCTTCTCTTCTTTGGCAATAATTTTTTGATTGTCGTCAATTTGTTTTGCTGGCTTTATTGTAGAAAAGCATCCTGTAAATAAAAATAAACAAAATACGGCAAAAATTTTTTTAAAATTCATATCTTTATTTACACAAAAAAAGCCGCCTTTCGGCGGCTTGTTGTTTTTATTATGGTCTAGTTGGGAAAATTCCCTCTGTACAAATTATATATTTCAAACTTGTGCCTTGTATAATCGGGTTTTTATTTAAATTAGGAAGAGCAAATAATGTTTTATTGTCTCCTCCATATTGAAATCCAATAACAGCAAATAACGCTTGATTGTATTGAATTTGTAATGTTTGACCATCGCAGTACATAAAGTATTGTGGACAATAAGTTCCTGCGAATAATTTAATATCTCCTATGTATTCTTCCATAGTCTTTTATTACACCTTTTTATAAAGATTACTAGCTTTACCTCGTTTATTTTTCTTTTCTCCTGCGAGTCTAATGCCCTTATTTGAGATTAATTCCTTAATCTTTTGATAAGCTATTGAATAATTTAGCTTTGGATTAGCTTTAATAAAGTCTTTGATAGTAAAATCCTTTGTAGGAATTCTTACTTCTTCATTCTTAAGCTCTTCTTCTATTTCTTTTTTCTCTCCAGCTTTAACGATTTCTTCGTATCGATTTTGCGCCGCATCTAAAGAAATGCAGTCAAAACCAAGTTTTCCAAAAGCGTTATCGCTTGGATACAGCCATTTAGCTTCAATCTTCTTATCATTAAATACATAAGATTCTTGCCGCCGTAATTTTACAAGCTCATACTTTTTATGAATGTGCTTGGTTCTGCTTTTTACTCCTGCTTCTTCTTTTTTGATTTTCTCATAAATGCACCAATCATTTTTTAATTGCTTGATGAATTTAAATTTATAACCGCGAAGAGTAAACTCTTTTTCGACTAGGAGATATCCGTCTTTGTCTTTCATTTATTTCGACGATCTACAGGGTAGATCTTACCTTCTCTAAGGTTAATCTCTCCATTTCGAAGTTCAAGGAAATTATTTGAAGATTTATCATAATCCTTGCGATAAAGACCGCCTTGTGCAGCTTTCCAATTTACGAAATTCTCAAGAGCTTCTGACATTTGTAAACAGAAGTCAGTTGAATAATGAGGTTTAGCGTAAGTTGACTTATCAAAAGACTGAGCGCACTTTAGATTTCTAAACCAAAGCATCCAACCATCGCTGCCGGGGGGATATTTCTTAGAAAGAACTGGATCAAACAATGGACTGATAGGAGATCCTTGAGGATATTCAGCCGTTGAATGGCAGCTATAACAAGAACTCATAGAGTTATCAAGAGGGCCATTTAAACGACCATTCCAGCCAAGATGCGTAGGAGGAAGCTCGTTTCTATCAGGATTAATAATAGTTTCCTTCAAAGCTGTATTAATAATCGTGTTTGTTGGATATGGATTAGAGAAATCTACATTATTTGTAGGATCTTGGCCCCACATCAAACCTACTGGAACTAGATTATTCCACTTAATAGGATTATTTACTGCGCCATTATATTGGAAATTGCCAAATACCCAACCGTTAGGAGCATTATCATCACGAACCATAATGTCCATTTGGGTTAATACAACTTGAATTTTTGAACGGTCTGAACTATTAAAATTATATGTTGCATAAGCGTCCCACCAAATTCCGTTGCGGAAAAATGGAACTGTGGCTTCAGCTACGTCTTTTGGAATAGAAGTAAACAATAGCTTAAACAATACTGCACCATGTTTAAATCCTCCCTTCATAAGGGTGACATCTGGGTTTTCATGATCAGCCCAAACTTGACCAATTGTATATCCAGCTACGTCATTAAAGAAGCCTACTGCCCACGCGCCAGATGTGGCGTATTCTTGCGAAATAGCGAGTTGATGCGCCTTAACTGGCGCTTCCTTGGTTAATCCGTGAAACCCTTCTCGGCCATTTGCAGAATAATGTTGGAAAGGCATGTGATACCAATTTCGAGCCTTATTATTCTCAACTCGAAAATCTACATTTGTATTTCCTTCAAAACAGTAATCTCGTACAGAAAGTAGATATTCGCGCCAATTAGTTTTATAATCTATGCTGTAAAATTTAGGAAGCTTGTTCTTTGGAAGGCTCTTCGGGTAATCCTGACTTAGTTTAAAAACTTCATTAACATTTGTGACTTCGCTGGGCGGAACCATAAAGCCGAAGTCTGGAAACTTAGTTTGAGCTTTAGATTGACTTTTGGCTTTAATGCTTATAGCTGTAAAAGCTACAAGAAGTGAGATAAAAATAATTGAAAGATTCTTCATTTGACTTTATTATTAGAATTTTTCTTCTTTTTTAAAGTCTTATTTTTATCACCCCAATTTATGTCGTCGTAATTATTTTTATATTTACTACTAAAACAATTTCTGGGTTTATCGCCTTTACCTGCTGACATATATTTTATATATCGTCGAAAACTGGCTTTTTCAAATTTTTTATTATTTCAATACGTTCTTCTTCAGAGTAGAATGACCAGTTTTTAATTTGCTGCCAAGTTCTTCCGCATCCATAACATCTAATTGCTCCTACTAAACGGCATTGCTTTGTACATGGCGTGGATATTTTAGCAGCAGTGTCCTTTTTTATCATAAACTAGAGGATTATACACTGTTTTTTGCTCTCTAGCTTTATAAATTTGAGAGTAAGCTTCTTGAACGTGTTTATCTATTTCTTTGACTAGGTATGGAGCGGTCTTATTTACATCAACTGTTTTCAGCTTTTCAATTAGTTCTTTTAGTATAATTTCGTGTTCTTGCATTTTAAAATTGGTTGGGGGTGAGGTGATCGAAACCCCATTTATCGCTTCAAAGGCGACAGTAATGATCCATTATACGAACCCCCAATAAATTAGATGTTTATTTTTAGAAGATGGAGAGAGTAGGTTGAATCGAACATCCATGTCGAATTTGGAAAAATCGCGCTTTACCATTAAGCTATACTCTCAAAATCTATTTTAATTTTTCTATTTCAAAACATCCATATCCTGCTTGATGTTCATTTGTAAGCAATCCGCACCTTTTACTTTTTGGATTTGTGCATACTCCGAAATCCAAATCTGCTCCTTTATACGACTCATTGTGTAAAGGAATAAAATACTTACACCCGTCGCTACAGTCATTGTAGTCAGCATCAGGATCAAGCCAACGAGTGATTTTGCCTCCATAATCTATGTAATCAGTATCTAGTACCTTACAAAGGTTAAGAAGCGAATCATCTTTCCTTTGATCCTTCATGTAATATATTACGTTTTAATACTCAAGATCCAAAGATAAATTTTTAATATTTTCTACTTCTTGTTTCATTACTTTTTCTATATTTGAAAGACTATCTTTAGAAATTTGAAAAACTTTTATTCCATATAAATCAAAGATTTTGGCGTACTTCATGTCAGCTTCTGCGCCAGCTTTATGATATTGTTTAATAAAATAAACTTCTTTGATTGATGTGGCGGCAATTGTTTTGGCGCAAGATACGCATGGACTTAATACTGAAAATAAATACTTAGCGTTTTTTGAGCTATTAAGAATAGCATTAATTTCTGCGTGACAAATAATTTCAGATTTGAAAGAGCGATCTTCAAAAACATCTTCGGTTGGAACGAATTTTGGCGCGAATCCGTTGAAACCAGTGCCAATTGTGCGCCAGTTTTCATCAAAAAGTACGCATCCTGTCTGAGTTTGACGATCTTCAGATCTTGCCCTAGACGCAAGAGCAAGATAAAAACCATATTCAATTTTATTAAGTCTCATTTAAAATAAGGTTTCCAATATTCTTCACTAACTAATGTCCTATAATTCATAGTTAACTCTTCGCCTTTTTTAATATTTCTAGCTGCAATAGTTAAATAATCATTTTTATCTATAACATTTGGACTTTCAGAATGATTTATAAATCTGCTGTCATCTAATGGAATCATATAGCTTCCATCGCTGTCGATCCAATAGTAATCTTTTTCTTCTATAAAATTTTTTTCTTCTTCGGAAAGAGATTTATAATCTTCGGAAGTTATTCTAAAGACAGAAAGATTATTCATACTCCATATAATTTGTCCTTCATGAATATCTTCGTCAGTGAAAACTCCAATTCCAGCGATTTGGCTTTTATCTAATTTTGTTTTTATTCTAAGCATTTTAATTTCCCCAGTATATTTCTTCGTTTCGCTTGTAAAATTTTAAATTACTTTTAGCTTCATCTGAAATAAAATGAGCGTCTTTGAAATAAAGATAGTTATTTGGGTATAAAGCAAATTGACCATTTTCTAATTCAATCAAATTGAGCGGCTTGTGTTCTTGCGGATATCTACTAAAACCATCTTTCCAGTCTATGATTATTCCTGTATGTCTAGCTGGAGTTTTTATTACTTCTCTAGTTTCGCACTCAATACCTTCTAAGTATTTAAAATGAATGCAGTCTATTTCTTCTCCCATAGTTGCCCAAGGCATTAAAATGTTAGAAGAATGAGAATAATTATTTTTTGTAGATATTGCTTGAATTGGCAAGCCGCTCCAATGCGCTCCACTTTCTAACAAGACATGGCAGGATAAAACCTGATTAAATCTTCCAAAAACTCCGTGCCAAATAGCTTCTGTATAACCATCTGGCATTTCCGCGCCAAGATATTTATTGCTTACTTTGACGTAAAGATGAAATGGAAGATTAGCATGCCTTGACATATTTTAAACTCCTGAGCTTCCAAATCCACCTTCAGATCGAACGGTGGCATCAAGAGTCTCAACAGTTTCCCAATTTGCAGAATGACACTTTTCAATAATAATTTGCGCGATTCTGTCGCCAACATTAACTTCAAAATCAAGATTATGATCTGTATTAAAAAGAATAACTCCAATATCGCCGCGATAATCAGAATCGATAACTCCAGCCAAAACATCGATTCCATTCTTATAAGCTAGACCTGAACGAGGAGCAATGCGCCCATAATATCCTTCAGGAATTGAAATAGAAATATTGGTTTTTACCAACTTTCTTCCCATTGTATTTACAAGAACTTCTTCTGCTGCATACAAATCATAACCAGCAGCATACTTTGATCCTTGAGTTGGAATCTTAGCTTTATCAGACAATTTCTTAATTTGAATGTTCATATTATTCTTTTTCTTCTGTTCCGTCGTCCTCGTCTTCTCCTCCAAATTCAGAGTCGAATTCTAGGTCAGCTATGTTTAGCATCTTTTTCTCTTCTGTCAACAACCAATTTCTAACTTGGCCGTAAATTGCAAATTTATTTCCTATCCCAAAATAAAGAGATTCAGTATCTTCAATATTTTTACTTACATCAACGTGTCTTGTTAAAAAAATCTGAACTGTGTCGTAACTTTCTGAAAGCTCTTTGACGCACTTCATTATTTGCTTATGGGATCTCTCTTGAGATTTATTGTTCATTCTTTTCTATTATAAAATGCTTCCATGAGTAATGGTTAATATTTCTAATAGAAGATTGATATGGAACTTTGTACGGCTTTAAAGAAGGCTTTCTAATTAATTTAAGCCCCGCTTCTTCTGGAGTCTTATTAGACTTCATTGAATTAATTTCTTTATCGCAAAGAACTAAATTATCCCAAGAATCTTTTCCTCCTCTTGATCTTGGAATAATGTGATCAATTGAAGCTTTCTTTTTGACTTCTTCTGGAGTAAATTTGCGCCCAGAATATTGACAAGTATAATTATCTCTCTCTGCAATCCTATCGCTGTTCAGCTTAACTTCAAGCATAGGAATTGCATTGTAATTTTTACAAATAATAATTGTAGGAACTTTGATGGTGAGTTTTACAGATGAGATAGTTATGTCATTTTCAGAGACAGGAATTCTCACCCAATCTTCCCAAGATAAAACTTCGAAGATCGGTTCGTTACCGTTTTCTTGAATATAAAGCGCTTGATAATCTCCTGAATACAGGCAAGATACTGCTTCAGAAACGCACTTTGTCCCGATGGGAATCCAGCTTTTATTAAGGCACAGAGTAAAGACTTTGCTCGTAAGCAGCATCAATACAATATATAACCCTTTTCTTGATTGTCAACCCAATTTATATCTTCATCTTCTGAAGCTTTAGCTTTCTTGGCGCGATCAAAAGTAGTTTTGCATACAGCATATCTTTGCTTCTGATTGGGGAATTCTTTTAACATACTTGAATCCCCCATACAGTCGCCAATATACTTGTCTTCGTTTTGGTTTTTCTTTGACGGTTTAGGAATAGGCATACAAAATATTACACAAAACCCCCGCCGTTTGGCGAGGGTTATTTTTTATTCAATTTCTATTTTATGTTTCGTTGAAGCTTCCTCTTTCAGCTTCATTTTTATTTTTAATACTCCTTCAGAAAGTGATGCCTTCACTGATTTTTCATCAAACTTGCCAGACACTCTAAAATTTTGACTGTAATCTCTGTCTTTATTTTGCGTTTTAATAGACAGAAGATTATCTTGTTCTTCTTTATTTATCGTGATTGATAATTCTGATTTTTTAATTCCCGGCACATCAATGGAGACTACATAGTCTGATCCATCTTGTTTGAAGTAGTAGTTTTTTGTTGCGTCGTAATAATAATTTAATACCATATTGTTTTCCTTGTTATTTATTTCTATAGCAAGATTCATGCCAACTTTTTCATGGTTATATTTCATATTTAGACGCTTTATTTGAGACTATCTGACTCACTGCTGAGACAATATGGCTAAGTGTGCCATAAATTCTCTAGTTAACAGTTCATGCTTTTTTTGTTCTTCTACTACTTGAGTATATAAATATAATAAATCTTCTTCAGAAGTTGTTACTTCTATTTTTTTCTCTAGCCAATCTAAGCTTTGATTTAAGCTATCTAATTCTTCGTAGAAATAATTAATTTTTTCTATCACCTTGGACTCGTACATCTATTTTTTTGGTTTTAAAGAATCCTTCGTTGTAAAGATAATTGGCAATTAATAAAACTTCTTCGTCAGAAACGTCATTTAAAGAATCATAAATGACAAGCTTCTGACCAGTTACTTTCATTTTTAAATTATTTATTTTGAAAGTTTTCACCACAAGTATTTACACTGAAATCTTCTATCTGTATAGAATCATCTAATAACTCCTTTGATTTGTCAAGAATTTTGTTCCTACAATTTTCAATACATAGCACTTTTTTGAATTGTTCAAATGCTGTTGTTAGTTGCCCTTTTGGAGTTGCACAATTGCATGATGATATGTTCATGTCGTATAGTTTTGCAATCTCAGGGTCTAACACTGAAAAGTGTGCTGGATTATTCTTTACGAAATTAAAAAAATAGTCTAATTTAATTTTCATTTAATTAAAAGTTTATAAATTAAATAAGAAAAACATGCGGCGCAAACTCCTTCGATTGACCTGTAATATATCATGCTCATCCAAAACGAGCAGCATATAGGGCATGTGATTAATTTAAAAAAGAAAGATTTCTTCTTTAATAATAAATAATCAGGCAAACTTAAATTCATTTGTTTTTGTTCAATAAAGTCTTCGTATTCTTTAAAAATATTAGTCTTCTTTAATATCCAGCTTGTATAATCGTATATAGCGTTTGTTTTTAACCAGATAAAAGTTAAATAACCGATAACTATAGATATCAATATTAAATTCATTTTACTATTATGACTACTTTAGAAGCATCTTTAAAACTAATTAACTGGTTTTCTGAAAACGATTATTTTAATTACCCGAAGGATTTAAATAAACTTTTGGTTATCCATGAGGATGACAACGACAAATACCCAGTTGTTTGCGCGTTGAATAATTTATTGTCTGAAAATTTTGTAGCTTGCGAATCTAATCCTGACGGAGAGAAGATTTATTTTTTAAATAGAAAGTTGGAGCAGATGGAGCAAGATATTAAAATTAATGGCGCACTTGCTTGCAATATCGCGGACAGAGTAAATTGGTTCTGCCAAGAAGTCATCAAGGACGACTCGGAAACGTGCGATCCAAAAGAGCTAAAACCCAAGGATTTGTGGAACATTTTGCACATTTTAGATTTTTTGAAAAAAGAGGTTGACAAATCTTCTAAGGAGGACTAAGGTCACGACAACCGATTACTAGCTTGCTGGGAATCCAGCGTGAACCGTAAGAGACATCAGGCCCGTAGAAAGGCATCGATCAAGTGAAGCTAAGAACTTCAACGTTATTTCGGGAAAAAGCGGCGTTCGTAAGACGAGATCGATAGACTCACCTAGTCGGTGAGGCGAGCAATAAAAAAAGTTCAATCGGATTTTGGCGGTAAATATTTATTCAAGTCATTAGCTAGGCTCTACGAAATAGGGTCGAAAGCCTACGAAATAGGTTGCGAAGAACTGATTTGGCTTGAATAATGTCGTTTATGATCTAATATAAATACATATTAGAGATGGATTCCTTTTCCAGCGTTGGTTGCATGTCAAAACTTAATAAATCAAATCTCGGTTCTCGTACAATCCTTGGATTGTCTGGCGTAGCCAGTAGTGGAAAGGATACGTTCTTCTCTCTGCTATCGCAGAAACTACCGTTCGAAAGATTCGCCCTAGCAGATGAATTGAAAATTCTTCTAAGGGAAGACCTTATTAAAAAATACAATGTTGACATTTTGAATTGTACGCGAGAAGAGAAGGACTTGGTTAGAAACGATCTCGTTCTTTTTGCGAAGCAAAAGAGATTGGAATCGTATGGAAAGTTTTGGACAGATATTATAACTAAGAAGATCTTGGAATCTAAGTCTCAATACATTTGCATAACCGATATACGTCATAACTATTTTTCTAAAGATGAAGTATTTTGGTTGAAGCACGTTTTAAAAGGTCGCTTGATTGATGTTTCATGTTATAATCCAAAAAATGGCGTAAAAGTTCAGCCACCAAACGAAGAAGAATCGTTTCATTATCCTAAAGTTAGAGAAGATGCTGATTACTATGTAATTTGGCCCAAAGTTTCTGATATTAAAGTGCTTGACTTATTTGTAAATCAGTGCATCCTTGATTTACATTTAAAATGAAAAACTTAAATAAGTTATCAGACGTAGAGTTAATCAAGCTAATAAACGAAGAAACTTGCAACGATGCATTTTGCGAACTGGTTTCAAGGCACGAAAACTTGTATTATAAAGTGTGTCATGGATATATGAACGGACTAAAGAGATCAGGAGTATCAAGTGAAGATATTTTATCTGATAAGATGTTCGTATTTTATAATTCATTGTCTTCTTTCGACGCTGATAAAAATGTTAAGTTTTCTACTTGGCTCGCGAACCAAGCTAGATTCCATTGCCTGAACAGGATTTCGAACACGAAAAACAAATTCTTTGTTGACAATGAGGAAATTTCCCCTATCATAGATTCTGAAATCTCAATGGAGGCTTATCGAAAAAAGCCTGTTAAAGTAAATTTAGAAAATATTTTAACTGCATTTTCAGATGTCTCTGATGATAGAATTTCATACGTTTTCAAGAGGAAGTATTCTGATTATAAAGTGAAGTGGAAAAACATTGCGGAAGAACTCGGAGTTACAACGCAAACAGTTTTGAATCTTCACAAAAAAGGAATAAGTCTTCTTAAAAGAAAGATAAAGAACCGTAAATTAGAAATATATGAGTGATACAAACGCAAACGATACAGCTAATAAGTCTAAACGCGAAGAACTCGGCGCTCTATGGAAACGCCAAGGTAAGAACCAGACATACTTGACTGGTTACATTAACAAGGCAAATGGCGAGAAGGTAAAGATTGTAGTCTTCTCTTCTAAAGATAAGAAGTCTGAAAATCAACCTGATTTTCGAATCTATGAGTCGCTTCCTATGGAAGGACGACCTGCAACCGCAACAACAAGCGCACCTCAAAAGGCGGCTCCAACAGCAAAGGCTCCAGCTTATGGAAATAAGCCATCCGTAAAGAAGACTTATGCTGTTCAGGAAGATGATGACGGACTCCTGTAATGGATTTCGCTCTTAACATCCCAATTAATCCAGTCTCCTTCGGTCAAGTATCTCTAGCAATTCTTAGAGAGATCTACCGAAGGGGGCTGGCCCCTTCTTTACTTCCAATTGGAAACGTCAACGTTTCTTCTTGTGAAGATGATCCACAGTTTTTAGAATGGATCAATAAATGTATTTCTAAATATAAGGAATCTCATACAAGAGATATTCCCGTAATTAAACTTTGGCATCTTAATGGAAGTCATGAATCTATATCTAAAAAGCAGATATTGATTTCATTCTATGAATTAGACTCTCCAACTACCTACGAGAAAAATGTCGCTAAAGGAAATATAACTGTCTTTACAAATAAATACACTAAAGAAGTTTTCGACAATCATGGCGTAGAAACTCATTTCGTTCCTCTTGGATTTGATACAAATACTTTTTCAAATCTAAACAAGACGTTTTTTGATGATGGAAGAATTACTTTTAATGTTTGCGGAAAAATCGAACGCAGAAAGAATCAAGTTAGAGTAATTAAGAGTTGGGTTAAAAAGTTTGGTAATAATAAAAAATACTCACTTCAATCTTGCTGCTATAATTCTTTTATTTCTAAAGAGTTAAATGCTAAAATCATAAATGACGCACTTGAAGGAAATAGATATTTTAATTATAACAACATTGAATGGATAGAAAAGAATAAGACTTACAATGAATTTCTTAATTCTGCCGATGTAGTTATTGGCATGTCTAGCGGCGAAGGATGGTCTATTCCTGAATTCTCTTCTGTCGCGATTGGAAAACATGCTGTTATATTAAATGCTCATGCTCATTCAACTTGGGCAAATGAAAAGAACTCGGTATTAATTAATCCTAGTAAAGATAAGATTGATTGCTACGATAATCTATTCTTCAAGAAAGGAATAGAAATAAATCAAGGTCAATATTTTAATTATAATGAAGATGAATTTATTGCTGGTTGCGAAGAGGTAATTAAAAGAGTAGAAAAAAACAGAGTAAATGAAGAAGGATTAAAGCTCCAAACTGAATTTACTTATGAAAAAACAGTAGATCAACTTTTAGCATTAATTTAATATGCCTATTTATTTATTTAAAAATCCTAAAACAGGCAAGATTAAAGAAATTCTTCAGAGAATGAGTGAGAATCATGTTTATTCTGAAGAAGGAGTTGATTGGGAAAGAATTTTTACTATTCCACAAGCTTCAATAGACACTCATATCGACGCTTTTAGTGAAACAGGATTTAGAGATAAAACTTCTAATAAAAAAGAAACTCTTGGAGATTTGATGGATAGATCAAAAGAGCTTTCTGAAAAACGCAAGGATATCGCTGGAGAAGATCCTGTACAAAAGAAGTTCTTCGAAGATTACAGTAAAACTCGTAAAGGCAAGAAGCACCCTAAAGATCCTTCTCGCGAAGTCAAATATAATAAAAAAATGTTCTCAATCGAATGAAAATTTTATTAACTGGAATACTAGGTCAAGACGGCGCAAATATGGCGGAATATTTGCTAAAGAATACTGACGCTAAAATTTATGGCATGATTCGGAGGACATCAAATCCGAATCTAGTTAACTGTAAATCTTTTATTCATAATCCTAGAGTAGATTTAGTTTATGGAGATTTGTGCGACAGTGTAAGTGTTCCAAGTTTAGTTCAAGATATTAAGCCTGATTATTTTATTAATTTTGGCGCACAAAGTTTTGTTGGTTGTAGTTGGGATATTCCTCTTCAAACATTTGATATTAACGCTACTGGAGTTGCTAGATGCCTTGAAGCGATTCGTCAATATCATCCAAAGTGCAGATTTTATTCTGCTGGAAGCAGCGAAGAATTTGGCGACGTTGTTTACTCTCCACAAGACGAGAAACACCCAATGAGGGCAAGAAGTCCGTATGGAGCATCTAAAGTTGCTGCTCATCAACTAGTAAAAGTATATCGTGAATCGTATAATTTATATGCTGTTCATGGCATTTTATTTAATCACGAAGGAACCAAGCGCGGCCCTGAGTTTGTAACCAGAAAGATTTCTCTAGGCGTTGCGCGAATTCATAACGCAATTAAAAATAATCAGCCTTTTGCTCCGATTGAATTAGGAAATTTAGATTCGAAAAGAGACTGGTCAGATTCAGAAGACTTTGTTGATGGCGTATGGAAGATGTTAAATCAAAAAACTCCTAAAGATTACGTTCTTTCATCTAATGAAACTCATACAATCAAAGAATTTGTAAATCTTGCTTTCGTTTATGCTGATATTCCTTGCGCTTGGCATGGAGAAGGCGAACATAAAGAATTAAGTATTCAAACTAATTTATTGTCTCTTGGAGAAGCTCAGTCTTCTGTTTTAGTTAAAATTAACCCTAAATTCTATAGACCAGCGGAAGTAGAAATTCTACTTGGAAATTCAGATCTCGCAAGAAGAGAATTAGGTTGGAAGCCAAAGGTTTCTTTTGACAAGCTCGTAGAAAAAATGGTAAAGTTTGATATTGACAATTTCCAAAAGTCAGTGTAATATATAACCCATTATTATGAGTGAATTAATTTTAACTGAAAGTTTTGTATCTAAATATAAAAATAAACAACCCAACTGGGGTTTTAATGGTCTAGGTTATATCGTTTATAAGCGTACTTATGCGCGTCTAAAGGATAACGGCAAGACAGAGGAATGGTATGAGACCGTTCAACGATGCATTGAAGGCGCACAAAAGATTGGCGCTCAATACACTCCAGAAGAAGCAGAACGTATTTATGATTACGTTTTTAATTTAAAGTGCAACTTTGCTGGCCGAATGCTTTGGCAGCTTGGCACTTCTACCGTAGATCGCTTTGGCGCAAATTCTCTTCTCAATTGCTGGGCAACAGCAATGCGCGAGCCAAAGGCATTTCTTTTCTTGTTTGAAAATCTAATGCTTGGCGGCGGAGTTGGTTACAGCATTCGCCGCGAAGATGTACACGAACTTCCCAAGATTAAGAAAGGTGTAAATGTCATTCATGAAGCAACTAAAGACGCTGATTATATTGTTCCAGATAAACGCGAAGGTTGGGTTAATCTACTTTCGAAGGTATTGGACGCTTTTTACGTCACAGGTAAATCGTTTTCTTACTCGACTATCCTCATCAGAGGATACGGAGAGCCAATCAAGGGTTTTGGCGGAAAGGCTAGTGGCCCACAAATCCTTATTGACGGAATCGATAAAATCACAAAAATCTTTCAGTCAAGAGAAAACAAGAAACTTCGTTCAATTGACGTTCTTGATATCTGCAACATTATTGGCAGCGTTGTTGTTGCTGGCAATGTTCGTCGAAGTGCTGAAATCGCTCTAGGTGATCCTGACGATATTCTTTATCTTCGCGCCAAGAACTGGGGTTCTGGTAACGTTCCAAATTGGCGAGCAATGAGTAACAATACTATCTACGCAGATAGCTACGATCATGTGCTTGAAGAACTTTGGAAGAATGGATATGAAATCAACAAGGATTCTGGCTATGCAAATGGCGAGCCTTATGGTTTCTTTAATCTACCTCTATCCCAAAAGTTTGGGCGAATTAAGGATGGTCCTATTTCAGACAATTCAATGTATCCAACAGATGCAGATAATTGCGAAATGACCAATCCTTGCGCCGAAATTAGTCTTTCTAATTACGAGTGCTGCAATCTTTCTGAACTTTATCTAAATAACATTACTTCGAAAGAAGAGCTAATCGACTGCACAAAGCTTCTTTATAAGACTCAAAAGGCTATCGCTGCTCTTCCATTCATTCATGAAGAAACTAATAAAATTGTTCACAAGAACATGCGGCTTGGTCTTGGTGTTACTGGCGTTTGTCAGTCTCTTGATAAGCTTGATTGGCTTGACGATTGTTATATCGCTTTGCGTGATTTTGACAAGTCTTGGAGCAAGCTTCGCGGCTGGCCCGAAAGCATTAAACTCACGACTATCAAGCCTTCTGGTACGTTGAGTCTTCTAGGAGGAGCAACTCCCGGCGTTCATCCAGCGTTCAGCAAGTATTACATGCGTACTGTTCGTATGTCTAGTTCTGACGCTCTCGTTCAAACATGCAAAGACATGGGATATCACGTTGAATTCCTTGTAAACTTTGATGGTACTGAAAATCGTGATACTGTTGTAGTCTACTTCCCGTGCAAAACTCCTGAAGGATCTATTCTTACAAAGGATATGGACGTATTGAAGCAGTTGGATATGGTAAAGAAGCTTCAAACAATTTGGTCTGACAACGCTGTTTCTGTAACTGCTTATTACAAGCCTGAAGAACTTGAGTCTCTAAAGACTTGGCTAAAAGATAATTACGAGCATAACGTTAAGAGTGTTAGCTTCCTTCTATTCAAGGATCACGGCTTCAAGCAAGCTCCATATCAAGAAATTGACGAAGCCACATATCTTGCTGCAAGCAGCAAGGTCAAGCCTTTGTCAAATATGACCATCAATAGCAATGAAATGCTAGATATGGCAGAATGCTCTTCTGGTGCATGTCCAATCAGGTAAATAGTATATTAATATCTGGCGGAATTGGAGACTTTCTGCAATGTCTTGACGTTGCAGTTTGTCTTCCTTCTTCTTTCAAAGTTATTGTAATGACTCACTTTAAAGGCGCGGAAAAGTTCTTTGCGCCTTTTTGTGATACTAAAAATTATGAATTTATTTACTTCGATGATTTATCTTCTTATTCAGAAGCTTCTTCTTCTTTAAATAAATCTAATTTAACTATTTGCCCAAGAACAAAGTTTATGGAGACTGCATTTCCTTACGAGGTGCAGTCTCCTTTTGATAACGATAACGAAATAATTGGAATACATCCATTTGGCAGTGGATTTGCTAAAAACGCATACAACCAGCTTAATTTTCCTGAAAAAAGAATTTCTAAAGAATGCGTTGAGAAAATAATAAAGCCTAATAAAAATTATTTAATTTTTGGCAGCGAGAAAGAAGTTTTAGAGTTTGACAATCTCAAAGAGTTGCCTAATGTATGCCTTGTAGCTCACCCTGATATTTGGGTTAGCTTAAGTCATATTCAGCTTTGTAAAAAAGTAATTGCTGTTGACAGTTCAATTAAAACAATGGCTCTAGTTAAAAAAATACCTACTTATTTAATTGTAGGAGATTTTCCTGATGAAACTAGAGATAAATTTTTCATTAATCCTTACTTAGACTCAGAATATTTGCAAGTTTTCTGGACTAAAGATCCTAAAAAGAATGACAAAGAAATTATTGAATTCATCGAAAAAGAAGTATACAAAAACAGTTAATGGCGAAGAAATAATCTTTCAAAGCTTCGCGACTTATTTAATTGATTTATTTATAGCTGATAAAAAAACTATTAATTATCCAAGAGAGATGAAGATAGCAAACACTCTTGGTAAAATATGTTTAGATCAAAAGTTCTGGGAATCTCTTCCCAATGATAAAGTATCTTCTTTAAGCTTCTTTATAAAGAAGGAAAATCAAGATATAATAAAGTATCAGCATGATCTGTTCGTTAAAAATGAATGGGCAGAATTTGTGAAAACTAAGAAAAAGACTCTTGACTTCTCAAAGCAAGATGTCATACTCTCTGAAACTAAAGTAGGCGAAGATATTAAAATAAAGAAGCCTATTTTATCATTAAAAGATTTTATTAATTATGGCTAGACCTCCAAAAAACCAAGACACAAATACAGTAGCTTCAAAGCTTTCATCACTAGATAAGTATCTAAAAGATAATTCAGAACACCATTTTGCTTTCGATAATCCTGTTGAATATACAGTTAGCAGCGGAAGCTTGGTTCTTGATATGGAAATGGGCGGCGGAATTCGCCCCGGTGTTGTTCGTTCTACAGGTATTACAGAAGGCGGCAAAACATCAAACGCTCTTGCTTTCGCTAGAAACTTTCAGAAGGTTCATCCTGACAATGGCGTTGTAGTTTATATCAAGGCTGAAGGGCGACTTTCTAAAGAAATCATTTCGCGATCTGGTGTTGATACTGATCCCAAGCGATGGAAAGTTATTCCTACGAATGATTTTGAATTCGTAATTGATATGATCAGAGATGTTACCAAGCTAAATCCTGATGATCATTATTACATGTTCGTCATTGATTCTCTTGATTCTCTCGTTCCAAGAAATGACATGGCAAAGGGCGCAAGTGAAGCTGATCGAACTGCTGGTGGCGCACTTCTTACATCAAACTTCTTGAGGAAGATGGCTAATTATTTCTCTACCAAGGGGCATATCTGTTTCTTGATTTCTCAAGTCCGTTCCACCATTAAGATTAATCCTTACGAAAAGGGCGATCCAAAGGTTACGAACGCAAGTGGTGGAAATGCCGCTCTACATTATTCTGATTGGATTCTTGAATTCCAACAGCGTTTTCAAAAGGATATTATCTTTGGCGGACCTGATAACAAGACTCCAATTGGACATTGGTGTAAGATCATGTTCCGAAAGACTCCTAATGAAAAGACTGGAGTAGAAGTTAAATATCCAATTAAATATGGTCGCGATAATGGCAATAGTATTTGGATAGAATATGAAGTTATCGAACAGTTGAAAGCTTGGGAAATGATCGAAGCTAAGACCGCTTGGATTACTGTATGCGATGATCTATTGAAGGAGCTTACTGAAAATGGATTTACTGTTCCTAAGCAGATTCAAGGAATGGATAATTTCCGCAAGCTTCTTGAAGAAGATCAAAAGCTAACTTCTTATCTATTTGAAAAATTTATCCGAGTTTTCAAGAAATGAGATTATTTTCATTATCAGGAAAACTTGTCAGCAAGAATGTCAGCAAATATAGAATAGATTGGGATAAAAAATCTCGGTCAAATATTCAATTTGAAGTTAAACAATTTTTGCTTCAACACTGGGAAAATCATATCGTTTACGAAGAATTCCCCGTATATGGAAGCAGAATGAAGGTTGACTTTCTCAACGCGACTCGTAAGATAGCCGTAGAGGTGAATGGCGCACAACATACCTCTTTTAATAAATTCTTTCATCAAAACTCTCGCGCAAAATATCTTTCGTCTATCCGTAGAGATTATGAAAAATATGAATGGCTTATGAAAAACAATTATAAATTCATTGAGCTTGAGCAAGGAGATATGAAAGAGCTTTCAGCAGATTTTATTTTTCAGAAATTCGGTATTGAAATATGACAATTTACTCATTACAAGTAGAAAAACACGTTATTGCTGGCATCTTCAAGAATAAAGACATTCTTTGCGAGCTTGTAAACTTTGTATCAGAAAAAGACTTCTACAACGAAGTTCACTCAACAATCTTTCTTGTTTGTAAGAATTTATATCTAAACAAACAGGAAATCGATAAAGTTCTTGTAGCTCAAAAAATCAAAGACCTTGGAGTCTCTTTTAAGGATGAAGTTAATATATTTGATTATGTAGAAAGTATCACTTTCGCTCAATTAAATGAAAAAGCTACAATTGAAGCGGCGAAAGAATTAATTAAACTTCGCGTTCGTCGAGAAATGTATCATACAGGAGTTAAGATACAAAATACCGCTCAAAAACTAGGCGACGAATCTTTAAATGATTTTATTCTTAGTTGTGATAAAATCTACGCAGATAAAGTATCTAGCATTGAAATAGATGAAAAGCCATGCAATCTGTTTGAAACTATTGCTGAGAAAGTAGAAGAACGTGGCAATAATATCAAAGACGATACTGGATTAGTAACTCCTTATCCAGAATTCAATCGTCTGTATGGCGGTCTTCGTCCCGGTAACATTTATGCAATTGTTTCTCGTCCCGGTCAGGGTAAAACAACTTGGATCAATGATATCTGTTTAAAGACTTCTCTAAAGAATAACGTTAAAGCTCTAATTCTTGATACTGAAATGAGCGCAGAAGAAATGCAGTTTCGCATGATTTCTTCAGTCTCAGGAGTTCCAATGTGGTATGTAGAAACCGGAAATTGGCGCAGAAATGCTGAAATGACAAAAAAGGTCAGAGAAGCTCTAAAGAAAGTCGTAGATTATAAGTATTATCATTATAGAGTAGGCAGTAAAAATATTGATGAAATCTGCTCGTTAGTAAAACGTTGGTATTACAAGGAGGTTGGGCGCGGCAATCAATGTATTGTAGCTTATGACTATGTAAAACTAACTGGCGAAAAGATTGGTCAAAATTGGGCAGAACATCAAGTTATTGGTGAAAAGATTGATAAACTAAAAAGACTATCTGAAGAGATTAGCTGTCCTATTATCACTGCGATGCAAATGAATCGAAGTGGTGAGAATTTTAACCGTAAAGGCGCAGCAGTAGTTGATGATAGCTCTGCAATCGCTCTTTCTGATCGTCTGCAATGGTTCGCTTCGTTCGTAGCAATCTTCCGTCGTAAGACTGTTGATGAAATCGCAGTTGATGGAGAAAACTTCGGAACTCATAAACTGGTTCCAATCAAAACAAGATTCCAAGGCAAAGATGCCGCTGGACATCACGATCTGGTTAAACGTAGGAACGAACAAGGAGAAATCTCTTATCAGAATAACTTCCTTAATTTTAATGTAAATAGTTTTAATGTGGAAGAAAAAGGATCTCTTGACGATATCGTTAAGATTGAAAATGAACAATTTGAATTGAAAGATCAAGAAAAAGAAGATAGTGGAACTCTATGAACGTTAAAGATATTTTGATTGATTTGGGCTACTCTAACATTTCAGAAGGCCCAAAAGAATATAGAATGCGCCCTATTTATAGGGATTCAGATAACAACACCGTTCTTTCAGTAAAGAAAGATTCTGGTAGATTTATTGATTTTAGCAAAGGAATTACTGGATCTATCGAAGACTTAATTAAGTTATCGTTAAACCTTAAGAATGTAGAAGAAGTCAAAACTTGGATTTCTAATAAAAACATCTCTTTAGAACGAAGAGAAGAAGCCAAACCAAAAATTATTACTCAAAAAGTATATGAAAAAGATATGCTTTTTAAATTAAAGAAAGATCATTCTTATTGGATTCAAAGAGGAGTTCCAGAAGAAATTCTTGTAGAGTTTGAAGGCGGAGTTGCTGGATCAGGAAAGATGGCTGGACGGTATGTTTTTCCTATCTTCAACAGCGTAGATCAAATTGTTGGATTTTCAGGAAGAGATATCTTGAGTAGAAAAGATGCGCCAAAATGGAAACACATTGGCGGCAAATCTACTTGGGTATTTCCAGCTAAAAAGAATTCTAAAATCATTAAAGAAACTAAAGAAGTTTTTATTGTCGAGAGCATTGGAGACGCATTGTCTTTATATTCTGCTGGCGTTAAAAATGTAATTGTTTCTTTTGGTCTTGAAATATCTACTTCAATAATCAACTTTTTATTGAAATTGGATGTAACTACCATTAGAATATGTTTTAACAACGATTCCGAGAATAAATTTGCTGGCAACAATGCGGCTGAAAAGGGTTATGAAAAACTAACTAAATTCTTTGATCGAAACCAAGTCGTCATAAATTTACCTTCCAAAAAAGACTTTGGAGAAATGAATGCCGAAGAAATAACCGAGTGGAGAAAAAAGATTTAATACTATCAGCTTCCAGAATCAAAACTCTGGAAACTTGTTCTTGGACTTACTGGTGCAATTATCACCTTAAGCTTCCAGATAAATCTAATGACGGCGCAAATCGTGGCACAGTTTGCCACCTTGTATTTGAACTCTTGTTAAACAAAAAACATAAGAGTCATTATACTAAAATTCAAAAGCAAGCTTCAATCAAGGCCAGCAAAGCAATTAATCGTCTAGTAATCAAGCACATGAAAAAGCTTGATATTTATACAGATGAAAATTACGAGATGGTTGATAAAATGATTGTAGTTGGTCTTGGTCAAGACTTCTATTTAGAAAACGCAAAACTTGGAGAAGCTGAACAAGAGTTTTTAATTGATAGCGAAAGTCCAAAATATAAAATTAAAGGCTTTATCGATAAAAATGGATATTATCCAAAAGATAATCTATTTAAAATCGTCGATTACAAGAGCAGTAAAGCTAAGTTCAAAGATGATGAGTTAACCGCAAATATCCAAGCTCTTACATACACTCTTGCTACAAAGAAGTCTAATAAATTTAAAGAAGTATCTGGCAAAATTAAAAGAGTAATTACTCAATTTATTTTCCTTAGATTTCCTAAACAACCTGTTCAAGAAGTTGAAATAACCGAAGAGCAGTTGAATGGATATGAAAGGTATTTAGAGTACATATATAATGTAGCTTCTAAGTTTGATGCTAAAACTTCTGTTTCAAATTTCGCCGCGAACTCTGAAGAAAAGAAATGGTTGTGCAAAGCTGGCAAAACTTGGGTTTGCCCGTATTATCATCCATATAAATATTACGAAGTTTACGATGAAAGCGGTAATTTAAAGAAAACTTATTTTCTAGATAATCTTCCTTCAAAACTTCCAGAAGGATACACTAAAAAAATAAAGCAGTACGATGGATGCCCCGCTCATAACAAGCCGAAGAAAAGCCAAGATGCCTTCGACTTTTGAGTTGACTTTGCGCTGAAGCGATGTATCATGTATAAGTGAGCATCATTCCATTGTTCAAGAGTCATTACTCTGTTGGAAAGTCTATTCTAACTTTAGAGAAGGCCGCAGAAATTACTGATTCTAGTCCGATTTCTATTTTTTCAATTGCTAAAAAGCATGGACTGAAAGAGATTACTCTTGTAGAAGATTCTATATCTGGCTTTATTCAAGCTTACTCGTATGCTAAAGATATGGGAATTAAGCTTATTTTTGGTCTTCGTGTTACGATTACGGAAGATATTTCTGATAAAAGTGAAGCTTCTTTAAAGAAGGAGTCGAAGATAATCATCTTCCCCAAGAACAATGCTGGATATAAAAAGCTCATTAAGCTGTCTACAATTGCTTCCTCTACAGGATTTTATTATGTTCCTAGGTTAGATTATACTACTTTGAAAGACAACTTTGATGATAATTTAATGATTGCTATTCCATTCTACGATAGCTTTCTATTTAATAATTCATTATATGGTCATCTTTGCGTTCCTGATTTATCTTTTTTCAAGCCTGTATTCTTTGTAGAAGAAAATTCTCTTCCTTTCGATCATATCATTTTAGATAAAGTTAACTTATACGCTAAAGACAAATATGAGATTCAAAAAACTCAAAGCGTCTTTTATTACGAAAGAGAGGATTTCTTAGCTTACTTAACTTTTAGATGCATTAACAATAGAACTAATTTGAATAAACCAAATCTTGAACACATGAGTAGCGACACTTTTTGCTTCGAAAGCTATCTAAACGCTCAATAATATGGACGGCCATTTACTACGATTTAATAATAAAGACGAACTTGTCTTTATCGATCTTGAGACATTTAATCTGTGTCTGAACACCTGTAATAATCTACCTTGGCAAATTTCAATGCTTAAAGTAGTTGGAAATGAAATTATTGACTATAAAGACATGTATGTAAAATGGGATACTCATCTTAAGATTAGTAAAGGTGCTGCGGAAATCACAAGATTTGACCCTGCAAAGCTTGAAAGGCTTGGCATAGACCCTAAAATTGCCGTTGAAACAATGGTTGAATGGCTTGACTCTTCATACAAGATCATTGGTCATAATGTTTTGAACTTTGATATTTATTTAATTAAAGGAGTTTGCGAGAAATTCGGTAAACCTTGGCGGCATTATGTAGATAAAATGATTGATACAAACTGCGTTGCAAGAGGTATCAAGTACGGAGAACTTCCCAAGAAGGATGATAATTTAACTGAATATCAATATAGGCTTGCAAATTCTCCAAGAAAGGGTATAAAGACCAATCTGACCGCATTGGGTAAAGAGTTCTCTATTGAGCATGAATATGATAGATTACATGACGCTATCATCGACTTGAAGCTGAACTTGAAAGTATGGAACAAACTTAAGTATATGATTGACCTATGAATTTTTACGATAATTTTTCTGATTTAAAGCTTGAGCTACATGGCGTAAGACTACCTTCATTTAAAATTGAAGATAAGTTTAAGAACAAAATTGGCGCAGATCTTGATTGCTCCAATCTTTCATTCTTAAAGTCTTTATGCGAATACGGACTAAAAGAAAAAAATCTATTCTCTCAAGAATATATAAATAGATTAAATTATGAGCTAGAAATCGTAGAGGAACTCAGCTTTACGGATTATCTACTACTGGTTTGGGATGTAATCAACTTCTGTAAAGATAATAGCATTCCCACTGGCGTAGGTCGTGGATCTGCCGCAGGAAGTTTAATTCTATTCGCATGTGGAGTAACTCAAATCGATCCTCTTAAATATGGACTATTTTTTGAACGTTTTATTTCAAGATTTCGCGCAAAGAAAAATGTTGTCAATGGTATCACCTATCTCGACGGTTCTCTTATGTGTGACGTTGATCTTGATATATGTTACTATCAGCGGCATAGAGTTTTGGAGTACCTCGAAAAGAAGTTCGAAAACAAAACCGCCAAAATCTTAACTCTAAACACTCTTAGCAGTAAACTTCTAATTAAAGAATGCGGCAAGGTTATCGACGAGAAGCCTGAATCTGAAATGACAGTAGTTTCAGGTTTGATTCCTAAAGTCTTTGGTCAGGTCAAAGATGTCGAAGAAGCTTATGCCGAAGTAGAGGAATTCAAGAACTGGTGCGACGAAAATCCTAGAATATATTCTGTTTCTAGGAAGTTAAAAGATCTAATTAAAAATAAAGGCGCACATCCTTCTGGAGTTCTACTTTGTTATGATAATATCCTAGAATCTTGCCCAACAGAAAGATCTTCTGACGGAAGCATCGTGTCATCATTTGACATGAACTGGGTTACATTATTTAATATCAAACTTGATATTCTAGGTCTTCGTGGCGTTTCAGTTGTAGATGACGTATGCAAGAATATCGGTATTAATCTGCTAGATATCGATGTAAATGATTCTTGTATTTATCAGAGTCTTCAAGACCTGAGAACTCCTCATGGATTATTCCAAATTGAAGCTGATACTAACTTTAAAGTATTAAAGAAGGTAAAGCCTAAGAATCTGGAAGAACTTAGCGGCGTTCTGGCTCTTGCGCGTCCCGGTGCGCTTCAATTCGTCGATAAGTACGCTCTTTATACCAATACAGAAACATACGAGAGCATTCACTCTCTCTTTGATGACGTTCTAAAGGTGACTGGCGGCGTTGCTCTATATCAAGAGCAGTTGATGAAAATGTCTACAAAGATTGGTTTCTCTTTGGACGAAGCAGAAATTCTTCGCCGCATTGTAGGTAAAAAGAAAGTCGAAGAGGTTAAGAAGTGGAAGCAGAAGATTCAAGATAAGATAGTTGAAAATAAGCTTCCTCAAGAAGCTGGCGATATTCTATGGAAAGTTCTTGAAGACTCTGCGAACTACTCTTTCAACAAATCGCATTCAGCTTGTTATGCCGCTCTAGCTGCAATTACAGTATATCTTAAATTTAAATATCCGCAGCAGTTCTTCTTGTCGTTGTTGAAGATGACTCGACATGAACCTGATCCGATTTCTGAGATTTCTAAAATTCACAAAGAGATGCGGCATTTTAATATTGAATTACTGCCCCCTCATCTACTTAAATCTCAAAAAGACTTTAGTATTCAAGGAGACAATATTCGATTTGGTCTTCTTTCTATCAAAGGCATTTCAGATAAATCTATTGAGAAGCTTAATAACTTTATCGGCATATTTCAAAATAAGTTTGAGATCTTTAACACTGCAAATGAAGCTGGATTGAATCTTGGCATATTGTGCGCTTTAATTCAAGCTGGAGCATTGGAAGGCTTTAAGCAGACTAGAACCAAGGTCGTCTATGAAGCTCAACTTTGGAATACTCTTACTGAGAAGGAAAAGAGATATTGCATTAATTATGGCGCGGGATTTGATTATGATCTTGTCAAAACAATGAAGTATATTTGTGAGAAAGTAGATGAAAAAGGAAAGCTTTTAATCAAACCTTCAAGAATTGAAACTATCAAAAATAAGTCTCAAAGATATGCGGAGATTTACGATAAGAACAAGAAGTCCGAGAAGTTCGCTAATTGGTTTTATGAGAATAAACTACTTGGTTATACTTATGGCTCTAATTTAAAGGATATCGTCATGGATCAATCAGATGTCATCTTGGAATTGATAGATGATATTAACGGACTGCCAGAAAACTATGAAGTGCGATTTATCGGAAGACTTTCTGACGATTCTGAAACGCGCACATCTAAAGCTGGTAATAAATACATGACGATGGATATTTTTGATGAAAGTAATATAATAAACGTGAAAATGTTCAATAAGAAACTTGAAGATTTTCTTGATATAAATAAAAAGACTCCTAAGAAAGGCGACATTGTTGTTATTCGTGGCAAAAAGAAAGATGGATGCGTGTTTGCCGACGTAATAGCAGTGCAAACAAATAAAATTTATACAAAACTATCAGAAATAAAGAAAGATGAATAATTTAAAATATCAAAAAGATTATTGGAAATCTTTCATAACTTCTTCTCAAGAAGATATGTTAGCTAGAGATTTAAATAGTTCTTGGGATGAAAATAGTAAAAGCTATTCAAGGCCAACAAGAATTCCAGAACCTTATCTTAATTACATAAAAGAAAATGTAGAATTAAATAAAGTTGTAGATTTCGGAGTTGGTCTAGGAAGAAATCAACAATATTTAAAATCAATTTTCAATGAAGTTCACGGTTTTGACCTTCCCGAAATGATTGAAAGATATAAAAAGACCGCTTCAAAAGACGATAAATTAATTCATGACGTTTCTGAATTCGACAATAATTATTCATTATTATATGAGACAACAGTTTTTCAACATATGCCTCCTGATGAAGTTATATTTTATTTAACTTATTTATCTTATAGAACAAAATATTACTTTTCGCGTACAAGAAGCTATAATGATTTTTTTAGAAATTTTAAAAATAATACAGGAGGAGTAAATATGTATCATTTAATAATGGCGACTAATTGTTGGGAGCCGATTTCTTTTTCTAACGACAAAATAAATATATTAAATGACGAAACTCATTATTTTGCTTTATACAAATCAAAAAACACTAAATGAATACAGAACTTCAAAATCTAATAGAAAATAAAAATCAAACTGGACGAAATAATTCTCAAATTTTTGTATTTGAAGAACTATATAAACGTTTTGGATTTAATCCAATAACAATTGTTGAAACTGGATGTATTAGAAATCCAAGTGAAATATACAAAAAAGGAGACGGATGGGGAACGCTATCTTGGATTCACTGGGCCACTAAAACAAATAGTATAATTTATTCTATAGATATAAACCAATATCATTTAAATATTGCTAAAAATGTAATAGGATTATCTCCTTATGTTAATTACGTCTTCAGCGACTCAGTAGCTTATTTACAAAACTTTCCTTCATTTATGAAGATAAATTTGCTTTTCTTAGATAGCTTTGATTATTGCGGAGATGAAAATAATAAGAGAGCGGCGGCGGAACATCAATTAAAAGAGTTTCAGGCTTGCGAAAAAAATCTAGAAGAAAACTCGATAGTTCTTCTTGATGATATCCTTGATGCTAATTTTTCTGGCAAAGGAGCTTTATCTATTCCTTATATGATGAGTAAAGGATGGAAAATTATTAATTTTCAAGACAATCAAGTTCTTTTATCTAAAATTTTATAATTTTATTTATTCAAATATAATTCAATATGAAGGTTTTATTTTCTAATCCTCCTTGGTGGGATGTCGATCCAGATAATTCTAATGATTTCGTTCGTGGAGTCCGCGCTGGAAGCCGCTGGCCTCATACAGGTAAAAGATATTTATGCATCCCAGATAGATATCAATTTGGAGAATATCTTCCATATCCATTCTTTATGGGATATGCCGCTTCATGGTGCAGAGAGAAAACTGGATACGAAGTAGTTTTGAGAGATTCAATCGCTCTTTCTGAATCTTATCAAAGCTATTTTAATTATTTAAATCAATTTAAGCCTGACTATATAGTTATTGAAACAGCTACTCCAAGTTGGGATCACGATAAGAAAGTAATAGCTTATATCAATAAGAATTTTAAAAATCTTAAAATAATTCTTACTGGAACGATTTCAAGTGCAGATCAAGAGCAAGAGATTCTAAAGAACGAAAGTATAATCGCATTAATTAAAGGTGAATACGAAAAAAATGTCGTCAAAGTTTTAAATGGTCAAAGAGGAATTATTCAGCATGATCTTTTGACATTAGAGGAAATGAACTCTGCTCCATTTCCTGATTTAAACGATGAAACATGGTGGCGTTATAATGATTGCAATCCAAGAGGGCAAGTATTTCCTCACGCACAAATTTGGAGTAGCAGAGGATGTCCATATAAGTGCATCTTCTGTGTATGGCCTGCTGTAATGACAGGAAATGATCCTCTTGGTAAATCTAAGAGAACTGTACGCCATTATACAAAAGAATACATGGGCAGATATATCGAAAATCTATTGAGTAGATATGATTATAAGTCTATTTATTTTGATGACGATACATTTAATCTAGGAAATAAACATACTCTTGAAATGTGCGAGTTGATGAAGGAAGTTGGTCTTCCTTGGTCGGCTATGTGTCGCGCTGATACCATTCAAAAAGATACTTGGCGCGTAATGAAAGAATCTGGATGCTTTGGCGTTAAGCTCGGATTTGAAAGTGGAAATCAATACGTTGTAGATAATATAGTTAATAAACATCTAGATTTAAAAGAAGCGGCAGAAGTTGTTAAATACCTAAAAGAAATAGGAATGACTGTTCATGGAACATTTACTATGGGATTGCCGGGAGAAACAAAAGAGCAAGTTCAAGACACTTTGAATTATATAAATAGTTTGCCATTTGATTCTCATCAATTAAGTGGGACAGCAGAAATCGAAGGAACACCGCTTTCTAACTTAAAGAAAGAAGGAAAACTAGAAAAGTATTCAGGAGCAGAAATAAATGAAGAATACAAGCCTGAGCATGATGGAGGATTAAAAGCCAGAAATCTAGCTAAACACTTGAAAGATAATTAATATGAAATATATAGTTACTGGATCTTTGGGCTTAGTTGGCCTAGCTTCATGCAAGCGTCTTCTTGAAGAAGGCCATGAAGTAGTTGGAATTGACTGCAATGCAAGAGAAGAATTCTTTGGTAAAGAAGGATCTACTAATAGTAAATTAAATACTCTTTCTAGTTATGCTAATTATAAACATTATGCCGTAGATATTGCAGATAAAAATAGTATAGATAAGGTGTTCAATGAAGGATTTGATAGAGTTATTCATACCGCAGCACAACCATCTCATGATTGGGCGACAAATAATATTCATAGAGATTTTGAAATAAACGCGGTTGGATCTATTAATATTTTTAATGCTGTATTTAAATTTAATAAAACCGCTCCTATTGCTCATATTTCAACAAGTAAAGTATATGGAGACAATCCAAACAGACTTCCTTTAGAAGATCTTGGAAACAGATTAGATTTGCCTTCTGATCACAATTTATTTAATGGATTAAAAGAAGATTTTTCAATAGATAATTGTCTTCATAGCTTCTTTGGTTGCAGCAAAGTTGCTGGAGATTTATACGCTCAAGAATATGGTCGCCACTTTGGATTAAAAATTGGTATTTTTAGACCTGGATGTGTAACTGGATCTGATCATGCTGGAGTTCCACTTCATGGATTTTTATCATATCTTGCAAAATGTATAAAAAATAATATTGAATATACAGTTATTGGATACGAAGGAAAACAAGTAAGATGCAATATTCACGCTGACGATTTAGTAGATGCTTGTATTACATTTTTAAATAATCCTAAATCTGGAGAAATTTATAATACTGGCGGCAGACAATTATCTTGCTCTATAATAGAAGCAGTTTCAGCATTAGAAAATCTATTAGACAAAAAAGCTAAATTGAATTATAATCCAACCTCTAGAACCGGCGATCACAGATGGTATATTTCAGATATGAATAAGTTTAAAAAAGCTTATAACTGGAATAATAAAAAATCTTTGACTGATATTTATAAGGAACTTTGTAAATGAGAAAAGTTGCAGTTTTAGTATGCGGCCAGATGAGAACTCTTGATAAGACTTACGATCAAGTTAAATCAATTTATCCAAATGCTGATTTTTACGTTCACTCTGTATTAGACGAAGATACTGAAAAAGCGTTCTTGCTAAAGCCCAAAGTCTTAATTGCTGAACCTCAACATGAAATGCCTGAAAGATTGGAATATTCTTGGAATATATCTAGAGGATGTCATGGGGTTCAAAGAGTATTAAAGCAGCTTTGGGGTCTCGAAAAAGTTTGGAATGTTTATGAAAAATATGGCGACAAACATGATGTAGTTATCAGATGGAGGCCAGATACTTTATTTTCCACTCTTCCTGAAAATCCAGAAACAATAACGGAACAAAATCTTAATCATATTTTTATACCTAAATTTTCTAATTATCATGGATTGAATGATAGATTTGCTTTTGGCAATTATGAAAACATGAAAATATATTTTACAAGATTTCAAAGGTTAGACCAATACATAGATATAAAAGGCATGTTTCATCCAGAAACATTTTTAGCTTGGTCTATAATAGACAAAAAAATAATGGTACAAAGAACAAAAGCTGTATTTTATAGTTTAAGAAAAGATGGATCTAGGATAGAACCTAATTATAATGTCAAAGAATTAGATACAGTTGATTGAAGAAAAAGTATCGAATTTCTTCGAAGAAACAGTATAATAAATTGAAATATGGTTCAATTCTACAAGCCAAATCCCCGCAATTCTGGTTCCGCATGTTCATTCTACAAGACCCGTGACGGAGCCATCATGTTCAGCATCATCAAGCAAGCTTCTTGGGATGAATCCAGAAAGACTGGTTCATTTCAGAAGAACAAGACAGATCCAAAAGGAAACGTAAAGGTAAAGCTATCTTTAGCTGAAGCCGCAGGTATTCTTGAAGCAGTTGATAAGGATGTAGAGTTCAAGGAATATCACAATAGTCAAAATCAATCTATTCAGATTCGATTTGCTCCTTATGTAGATAAGAATACAAATGAAAGAAAGGGATTTTCGCTTTCAGTAAATAAGACTGGAAAGGACTCTCAAGAAAAGCTTTCTTTTATCATCGGTCTTACTTTCAAGGAGGCTCGCCTACTAAGAGAGTATATGATTTATATTATTCATGATTCATTCGCTAACCCAATTAAGCAGAATGCAGAATCTGAATCTTCAGGAGAAGAAGCCGCAACAGAAACTCCCGCTCCAACTCCTAAGCCTCCTCAACAATCAAGCGGAGACGATATCGACTTTTGAAAAAGAAGATACTCTTTCAAAGCGACTGCGCCACTTCTAAGACCGGCTTTGGCAGAAATGCTAAGGCCGTTCTTTCTTACTTATATAAAACTGGTAAGTATGATTTGGCGCAATATTGCGTTTCACAAAAAGAAGACGACGCTGTTCTTAAACGTCTTCCTTGGAAAGGATATGGAACTTTTCCATTAGAAGCTAATATACCAAAACTTTTAGAAAACCTTGAGCCTCAAGAAGCTGAGAATAGAAAGAAGCTTTTTGGCTATGGAGAAGCTTTATTAGACTCAGTAATAGAAAAAGAAAAGCCTGATGTATATTTTGCTGTTCAAGATATTTGGGGTATAGACTTTGCCATTGATCGGCATTGGTTTTCTAAAATAGACTCTATACTGTGGACCACTTTAGATTCAACTCCCATTCTCGAAAGTGCAGTTAAAGCGGCTAAAAAGACTAAAAACTTCTGGGTATGGAGTGAGTTCGCTGAAAGAGAACTTCATAAGATGGGCCATACCCATGTCAAAACATATCATGGCGCGATTGATGACAGTAAATTTTACAGAAAATCAGACGAAGAAAAACTTTCTTTAAGAGAAAAGCATGGTATTAATCAGAATGATTTTATTGTAGGATTTGTATTTAGAAATCAATTAAGGAAATCTGTCTTCGCTCTTCTTAAAGGACTCTATTTATTTAAACAATATCATCCCGAAGCTAATGCCAAAGTTCTACTTCATACGAGTTGGGATGAAAGTTGGGACATAAAGAAGTTCATGAAAGAGTTTTCATTACAAGATGAAGACGTATTAACTACTTTTGTTTGTAAATCATGTGGCTACTTTAGAGTAGAACATCCCACTTCAAAGCAAAAGAAATGCGCCAAATGCGAAAAAGATACTTTCGTAACTACTTCTCCAAGCAATGGCATTGATGAAGAAGAATTGAACGATGTCTACAATCTAATGGATGTTTATTGCCATCCATTCACTAGTGGTGGACAAGAAATGCCAATTCAAGAAGCTAAATTTGCAGAGTTAATTACTCTTGTTACTAATTATAGCTGCGGAGAAGATAATTGCGCTAAAGATTCAGGATCATTTCCTTTAAAATGGGAAGAGTATAGAGAGCCGGGAACACAATTTATTAAGGCGGCGACTTCTGCTGCAAGTATTGCGGATGAACTTAGAAAAGTCTACTTAATGAGTAAAGAAGAAAGAAAAGATCGCGGCATTATTTCTAGAGAATGGGCTTATAAAAATTACTCTATTGAATCTACATGTAAGAAAATAGAGAAATTCATAGATGAGGAATGCAATAAAAAATTTGATTACAAAGAGATAGTTTCTCCTAAGTATCCATACGCAGCAATTCCTAAAATAGAAGATAATGCCACTTGGATAAAAACTCTATATTCAAATATTTTAAATTGCCAAGTTAATGATGATGATGAAGGATTGTTTCATTGGGTAGATAGATTAAACAAAGGAGAGAATAGACAATCAGTTGAAAACTTCTTTAGAAAAGTAGCTTTAAAAGAAGAGCAAAAAAAATCTCCAAATAAAACTTTAGAACTTTTAAAATCAATAAAAGAAAAGAAAGCATTGTTAATAGTAAAGAGCGGCGAGCGAGAAGCTTTTTATGCTAACTGCTTATTAAAGAATCTAAAAGAAATCTATAAAGATTTTAAAATCATCGTAGCGACAAAAAATGATCTTTTCCACATTTTTGAAGGTAATGAAAATCTTGATTATGTAATTGATTATATAGACAAAATGTCCACTCCTTTCTTTTTAGAAGGGAAAGGAGATGAAATAAAATATTGCGACGTAGTAATTCAATTATCAGATATATTTCCTAATTATTCGTATATTAGAAATTCTGAAGATATAATAAACTTTGATCTATTATGCACATAGCCGAAAGTTTCGCTTTAGCATCTGGAGCTAAATTAACTAATCAAAGATTATACGAAAGATTTACTCCTGTCGGATCAAATCAATATATATCTTTTCACAAGATACATTACGATCAATATCAAGAGGTATTAAATTTAATTCAACCTGTTTTAAAAAGCTATGCAATCGATATCGTTCAAATCGGCGGCACAAATTATCCAAAAATTCTATCTGTTTCTAAGGTTAAGGACTATGGATCTGCAAGTTATATACTTAGAAATTCCCTTCTTCATTTTGGAGAATACTCTATACTTTTTGATTTATGCTCTTCTGTTAATACAAAAAGCTTAATTCTTAATTCTATAGCTTATGAAAAGATAATCTGCCCATTCTTATCAAATAAAGATAAACAAATTGTAATTAACAATTACTCTAAGAATAACAATCTTCCATTATTTGATTCTAAAACTTCAAAGGGTTTATTGAATGAAATTAAGCCCGAAGATATTGCGGCAAAAATATTAAATCTTCTTGGATTAGAATTTCATAAACCTTACGATACTTTATATCGCGGCGAATATTATAAAGAGAATTTCTTTGAGATTAACGTATATCCAATTAAAGATTACGTTTATGATTTAAGTCAAATACCAGAACCGATTATAAGACTTGATTATCATTTTGATTTAGAGTTTCTAGAAAAGCATTTAAAAAATAAAAAATGCAGAATTAGGACAAATAAAGAAATTCCAGAATCTATAATTCAAAAATATGCTGACAAGATAGCTGGCATTGATTTAGAAATTAAAAATAGAGAAAACTTCGCGACATTTATTAAGTATGTCAAGAAAGCTAAAGTTGAATTATTGTTATTCTCGTTTTTAGATGAAGAAGTTTGCGATGATTTAAAGATGCAATATTTGGATGTAGAGCCTATTAATTTTCAAAAGACGACTACTCCAATCGTTAATTTTAATTTAAACGACAAAGATTTATTCTTTAAATGCGATGAAGTTATTCTTTATAAAAATCAACTTTATATTTCAAAGGATGATATTATAAATAATAATTTTTACGATCCAAATAAGTTCAATAGAGTTTCTTCGTTTAATCTTTCTGAAAGTTTTTCTAACGTTTTAATCGTCAGAGACTTGACAAACAGCAAGTAAACGATAAGATATGTCCGTGAGTGAATTAAAGATAATCGAAAACTTCAAGCGAGACGAAAACGGTCTCTTAACCAAACCAACAGTTCCATATAGCTTCAATGAAGATGGATCTATCGATTGGCGTTCAATGGTTCGCAAGGAATTCCTTGTCTCCAACAAAGAGCGCACAAAGGAAACAGACGTAACAAAGCTAGAAGATAAAGATCTTATTATTCTTCTTGGAGGAATTAAAGAACTAGCTCAAATTCGTGGATACACAAACGTATCTTATGCAGTCTCTGCACCAAATCAAGATTATGTCGCGGCAGTATGTTCAATCTCATTTATTCCAAATTATGAGACTGGTGGTAGAGAAGTCACTTTCTCCGCTATTGGAGACGCTTCTCCATACAATACAAAGGATTTCGCCAAGAACTATCTTGGCCCAATAGCTGAAAATCGCGCTTTCTGCCGCTGCGTTCGCAACTTCTTAAAGATTAACATTGTTGCTCAGGAAGAGCTTGGCAAGTCCAAGGATGAAGAGAAGAACGTCTTTGAACCTTCATCTCTGCTTGAGAAGGTTATGAAAGACAAGAACATCTCTTTTGAAGTTGTTAAGAAGCGCCTTATTAAAGAGAATTATCCAGATGCCGAAAATTTGACATCTATATATGAGATTCCAAAGATTAAGATTTTTGAGTTACTAGATAGAATTACGAAGGCTTAATTTTCTTAGGACATATAGCTTCACTTTCCCAAGGTCTAAACCTTATGGGATTGCTTTCGCACCCAAACGATGGATGGGTGCATTTTTCTTTATGATTATCAAATATTTTACATTCGCCGCATAATTTAGATGTAGCAATTTTATCTTTATTAATTAAATATCTAATTAAGTCTTCTCTATGAAAAGTAGTTTGATTTTCTCCCCAAGTTAAATATACACTCATATTAATTTATTATTACCTGCGGAGATTGAGTTTCTAATCTAACTATTTGAAATCCAGTTTCTATTAAACTTATACCAAGGCTTGACGAGCTATAAGAAGATCTAGTCCAAAGACCGTTAAGATTTGAACCAACTATATTATAATTATAAAATAAAGGGCTTGAAAGCAAAGGTGGAGGCAGAAGCTGCATACTTACACCAGGAATACATTCTCCTTCTGAAGGAGTATTTAAAATATCACCTATCGTAAGAGCTTCTAATTTAGTACCAGATCCATGATAATAAACGTCATCAGCTTTAGCTTGTCTAGTTGTAGTAGATTCTTGAGATATAATTCTTGTTGCAAATGACGATGGATTAGATGGTAAAAGTTTTGTTATATTAGCGTAAGCAGTATCTGCTAAATTAACATCAATTCCAGTTAATTTTAGATCGACTTCTTGATAATATTTTTCTATTTTTATATTAGTTGTGAGTTGTCCAGTAGTAGAATTTTGATTTCCAGTTATAGAGTAACCTTGATTGACGCTGCTTCCTCTTAAAGAGCCGTTTAAATTCCTTAAACTATAAGTAGCTTCTAATGTTTTGATGCCAGTATTTTTAATATCTGATACGCTTGTCGGCCCAGATACAGTTGAAAATGTAGAACCTGAATTTCCTAAAGATTGAGGTATTAAAGTTCCCGGCAAATCTTCTACAGACGAATAGCTTCTTATTGTTTCTTCGTAATCTAATGGAAATGGAACTCTAAAATAAATTAAAGAATTAATAGATTTAGCTATTGAAGCATAAGATTCAAGATATGTTGCTACATAAGGAATAGCGCCAAAGCCTCTTGGATTATCTTTATATCTTTTTACTGAAGATTTGCCAAATCTATATCCTTGTATAATAGATGTCGCTCTTAAATTAAAATTAAGTGAAGATGGCAATAAAGAAGGATACTTATTTCCAAACCAACCTCTTACCGTCGTTCCAATACCAGAAAACTTTGTCGCATTCATAAAAAGCTGATCATATTTTAAATCTGGAGGAGTTAAATGACCTTTAATATTTTCGCATCCTAATCTTCCTGTTGCTCCTTGAGAATTAGCCGTAAAGCCTTCTCTCATAGCTTCTAAATATAATTCTGCTTGTTTAATCATTTCATGATTAGTAGGAGAATCAGAAAGTTGACCATCAACGTTTCCATCAGAATAAGGTCTTGGTATTAATTTAACGAAGAAAAATCTTGGGTAATAAGAGCCAAGATATTGATTAGAAGTAACGCTAGTAGATTGAAAAAGTCCAAATTCATTAGTTATAGACGCATCTCCAATTCTAAAACTTGAAGGATTTATTCCAGATAGCCAATCTTTTAACCCATTATAATCAGTTCTAGCTGTTTCTCCTGGAGTTTGACTATCTGTATTATACGCATCATATCCATCTATTTTTCTATTCAATTGTATAAAAACAGAATCTGGATGCGCCGAATCTATATAAGCTCTAACTATTTTATATGGAGCTTTAAAAGCTTGACAACTAGTATAAAATTTTTCTTGCAATTGTCGACCAATTGTATTCTTATTTGAACCATTGGAAAGCAATGGAACTGCTAAATTTTGGAAAGCATAATTTATTTGATTAGGCAATATCAATGGCAGATATCTATAAGAAGGTGGAGCTTCTGGAGCATACGCTCTTGGTAATCCAGAATTTATATGTTTATTTTCTGCGCTTTTAGGAAGCAAATCAGAATTAACATGACATCTATCAATAAATGGACTATTTGTATCTCCATACACTTCTCTTTTAAATATAGAAGAATTAAACGAACTAAATGGTAAAAAGTTTATCCAAAAAGCCCATTCATTACTAAAATTAGATGGAAAAGCTATTTCCATAATTCCATTAGTAGGAGTAATTATTGGAGTTCCACTGCTTGGAGTGTACTGAGTATTTGAAGCGGTAAATAATTGACTATTAGTATATTCAACTCCTGAATGAAAAATAGAGCCGCCAGAAACTTTATATTGCCGCCCAATTAATAAAGATCCACTTAAAGTAGTATTAATATCAGGAGCAATGCCTTGGAATACGTCTCTTTCAGTTGGAGCATCTTGTGATGTATCAATAGCGTTTCCAGTTCTTTTAATTAGAACTGCTCCATTTCTAATCAAAGGCTCTAAAATAGGATTTGTATTATAAGGAATAGAAATTTTAATTGATATATAAATTGGAATATTAACTATTTCACTAGGAGGAAGAATATCTTTTTTCTCTCTATTATTTACATCTACATAAAATTTAAACTGCACCGTATTATTCCAAGATGAACTCCATGTTGGAAGCTCAAATTCTGACCCTATAGCAACCGAAGATAAATCTATTTCAACGTTACTAGAATTTAAAACAGTTATTCTGACTGATTCGCTTTTATTTAAAATAGGCTTAGAAGTATCATAAGCTTGTTTAGAATCACCAAAATGATTTTCAAAATAAGAAATTAATAATTTATGCCCAGCTAAATATTTATTATAATCTTCTTTGGTGAAAGTAGTAAATTCTACAAACTCTATAGCATTTATCGATTCATCAAAAGCAAGATTTCCTGTTCCTGTATCTAATCTAATTTTATTTAAATTATAATTTGAATATATATTATTTGCTAATAACATTAAAGTATCAAGATTTAAAATATATTCTTCTACGTCTAATGTATACATTGAAGCAATTGGGCCAATAATACCTAAATAATATGCTGAATAATCATCATATTTATAATTTTGATTCATTTCTGAATTATCTAGATTTCCATCTTTAACAGCTATACGACCTGAATAATTATACTTCCAAGTAGCAGTAGTTTCTCTAAAAATAAAAGATCCATTTTTATCTATAAAATAAAAGAAACGACCCGGATTTGCTAAACTAAAAATTTCCTGTATAGCTTTTGGCGCTCTTTTAAATGTAAAAATTGAAAGACCATCTAGATAATACAATCTGTCTGAATTTGTTATAGTTATAAACCCTTCGCTATCAAGATCTTGCATTTCAAATTTTCCTACTCCAATTACATTAGGAACACTAGGAAGAGGTGTGAAATTATCGAATCTTCTAACTTGATAAACTTTATTTCCGCTATTATCAAATCTAAAATATTTTTCGCCATACTTATCTTCAAATTGATAATAAATATAACCAGTGTCGCTAATTTGTTTATAAAAATTATTATCAGACGACTGTATTGAACTTTTTGGTCTTGATACTATAAATGAATCATAATTAACTAAAAATTCTGCTGGTTGAAATTCTACTGTATTTAAGTTTATCTGGGTAGGTATACCTTTTGAATTTAAAGTTGTAACTATATCATAATCTAATTTTGTATAAAGTTTAGATTCAGTAATTGCATCAAATACATAATGATCAAAGCCAGTATAGTAAGGATATGTTATTTCTGCATCATTTGTAGGTGAAGGCGACATGCTTTCACTATAAAAAGAATAAAATAAATCTGCAAAATATTTAAGATTAGCATCCCACCAAGCCATATCATGGCCTTGAGCAAAATTTTGTTGAACAGTTTCAAAATTTTTAGAAGCTATAGTAAATGTACTTTGTGTAGCTAAATATTTTTGGTCTTTAAATTTAGTTAAACGCCCACTTTGCCTAGCAAATCTATCAAATCTTAAAGTATTTTCATTAACTATAGCTTGTATGTTATTAGGGCCTAAAATTCTAGTAAAAAGACTTAACCTTCTTGATGCTTCAAAAACAGCATTAGTATTTAATTCAACATTATTTGAATCATGAGCGCCATTAATAGAATAATTTCTAATATCTCCGCCACCTAAAGTCCCAAACTTTTTTAATTGATCAGAGAAATATTTCGCGCCGGGATTGTTTTCATCTACAATTTTAAAAGGATGATTAGGATTATCAAAATTAGCGTCTTCTAATCCATAATAAGCACATGCTCTTAATAAAGCATAAGCATCTTCTATTTTAGGTTGATAAGTATATAAAAATATTGGATATAAAATAAGCCCACCATTTACATTATCATCAAAATAAGAAATATCTTTAACTTCAAATCTAACCAAGCAAGTATAATTAGCGTCTGTAGATAAATATAAATTAGAAGAAATTGCTAATGCAACTTTATCTACACTAGGGCTAAAATTAAATACTTTCACATCAGACTGTTCAAATTTTAATTTATCAACGACTGTTATTTTTGTATAATGCACAAAAATCGTACATTTTTTGACATTAGTAGATAAAACTTCCAAACTTTGTAAAGTAAATCCATTTGGGACAGTAACTAATTGTCCATAATCAGAAGTCGTTGGATCAATTGTATTACTCAAAACTGCTCCATCAGTAACCGAACGAAGCTCGTAAAGATATTCTTTTAAATCATAAGTACTAAGATAATCATTATTATATAAATAAGGCTTTACATAATTATCTACTCCATTATACTGAACTGAATCAGATGGAGTTTTAATTTCTATATAAGAAGTATTTGGTATTGTTTTATAATCTATACCTTCTGTAATATATAAAAATGTTCTTATTTCAGCATTTCCATTAAAAGTTCCAGAAACGCTTCCAATCATTCCAGATATATCAATATTAAAAGAAAGAGCCGTTTTTGAAATTACTTTAAAACGATTATAATTATCATTTGGAAATGGAGTAGAGCTACCAGCATAATATAAATAAATATCTACCCAATCATCAACATTGTATCCATGTTGCGTAGTAAAAGTTATTGTTACTACATATCCTGCTTGAGTGAAAGTTCCATTCAATTTTCTTGAATTAGACAGTTTATTATTTCTTAATACTAATCTAGCTTGATCAAACTGTATTTCACTGTCCATCAAATCTTTTCTATTATATAATTGAGGATTATTAACAGAATATGTGGCTGTTATTCTCGAAAAAGAACCTATCTCAGGAGCAAAACAATATTGATTATTAAAAAACCAATCAAAATCGAAACCTTTTGCGTATGTAATAAAATTATATAAAAGTCTATAAATGTGATTTTTCTGCTCTCTTCCTAGAAAAACTGTTGATTGATTTTGAGTTAAATGCCATCTATTTTTAGGATACAATTCAGCAGAAATTAAATTATTTCCTTGAATTTTAAAAGCGAAAAAATTATTTAAATTTCCATTACTTATTATTGAATATTCTGTAAAAGCTGCATCAAAAGCCGCCGATGTTCCTTCATTGCAAATAGTAAAAGTTTTTTCAGTTCCTAGATATCCGTCTATTGGAACTAATGAACTAACAGATGAAGGATAAAATTTTTCAGCATCTTCTCCACATCCATCTTTCTTTGTAATTAATGGATTTAATCCATAAAATCCTCCATAACTATTTCCTGCTGGATTTGTTGGATTTCCACTTATATAGCCATAATTATGAATTTCATTAGCTAATCCAAAAGCTGTATATTCTAAACCAGTTCCAGTATCTGTTCCAATAGAAGTGAATCCATTAAAAGTCCTACCTCTAAATAAATAAGATTCACTTGATCTTAAAAGATTTTGAGCTTTTTGGACTCTTACATCTTCTCTTTCGTAAAGCCAAGCTCCTGAAGAAGGATCTTTCTTATTATAGTTCATTCCAAAAATGAACCTATTCAAAAAGTTAGTTTGAAGATTTGCTCCTTCTGGAGTTTGAGGGCTTGCAACAGGCCAAGTATCTCCATTTCCAGGATTAACGAATTGATAAAAATCAAAAAATTCGCTTTCTGGAGCGTATAACATATCGTCGTCAAGACGAGGCTTTCTAAAATACGCGCTATATATATAATAAGGAATGCGCCAATGAGAGTCTCCAGCGCCATTTAAAATTCTCGTATTAAAAGCTTCCGCAAAAGAATATAAATGACTAGATTTTATTGTTTCATCTAGTTGAGGGATTATTGCTTGAGTTACTGGAGTCATAAATTATAACCAAACGCAATTTAAAGCTGTATTTCCAGAAGTAGAAATTGATGCGCTTCTAGTTCTATTAGCTTCATTTATATCGTAAGTAAAAACATACTTTAGCCCCCAAATATCTTTAATATTATTAGCTCCACCAATAGCTTCTGTATTAACTCCTTGAGCTATAAGAATTTCTTCTGGAGTATAAGGTCTTTGTAAAAAAGAAACTTTAAATTTTTCATATTCTAAATAATCTTGAAACATTGATATGCTTGTTCTTGCATTTCCAGATTCATCAACTATAGCTCCTCCTGAAGTTTTAAGCCATAAACACTTAGGTTTTAAAACTAAAAATGTTTCAGTATTAGCTTTTGGATCTCCGTTAACAGGTACATTAGATTTTACGCATCTCAAAAAAATACTAGCAATAACTTTATTTTTAATTGATGCGTCTGTATTTACTAAATCTTTTAATAATTTTGGCTTGTTATCATCATTCTGGTCAGGATAAGTAAAAATCTCTCTAAAATCTCCATTTTTTATATTTTTATTTACACTCATAGTCTATAAGAATTAACTACTTTATTTATTTTGCCAAAATTAGTATATAAAGTTAAAGTAAATGTTTGAGACGCTCCTACAATATTATATAAATCAGTTAAAGTTATGCTGTTAGATGAATTTGCGGTAACAGATATATTGCTTATCCCAGAAGTAGAATAATAACTAGAATTTCCAGTTGTAATTTCTGCGGAAAAAATCTTTATATTAAAGGCGCTTGAATTTATAAATGTTCCCGTCAAACTAGAAGATGAATATGTTTCAGGAAAAGTTATAGAATAATTTATTTCTGGGCCATAAATATTTGCAGTTACATCGCAAGTAAGACCATTTGAATTAAAGAAAAATTTATCTATTGCAAAATTACCTTTAACTCCATTTGTGCAAAACTCTTCTTCGTCAAATGAATAAGTATAATTAGTATCATTAAAAGCCAAATGCAAAGAAAAACCTGCGGTATCAGAATAGCTATAAACGACTTTATTTTGTGGATCATATATTTTGCCGCTACGCATTAAAAACGAAACATTATCTGAAGCTCCTGAAAATCCAAAATGAACTCCAGAAGATAATGCCCCATCATATAATTCTCCAGAATATAAAATATTTGAGAAAATAAAATCAGCAGAAAAAGTTTTAGCTGAAGGCAGTGATCTATAATTTATTCCTGTAAATACCATATTAAAGCTTTCTTAAAAATCTTTCAGTTAAGAATAAAGAGTCTTTTTGTTTCGGTTGTTTTGGCCTACTAGAGAAATCTAAAGTAGTATTAAATCCAGACTCGTTAAAAGAAAAGTTAATAGAATTTAAAATTGGACTGCTAAAAATATAACTAACCAACTGATGTGGAATATAAGTAGAAGTTAAAGATACTTTTTTTTGCTCAAAAGCATCAGGAACAGAGTTATTTAAATTTTTACTAACTCTATCGTGATAATCTTTAGCGGATAAAACGCGTTGATTTTTTCCAGTTTCATCAAACGTAACCACTTGATCTATTACGCCAGTAGAAGTAGTTGATTGAGCTAATATTTCTGGAACAACATTATCTATAACTTCATAAGACATTACATTATCTACTCCCTCATAAATTGGAGGAGATCCAATTACATAAGACGCTCCCGCTAATGTAATAGTATTATTATTATCTCTAGTTTCACAATATCTATAATTACTTGTAGCTGGAAGAATTAATGAGCAAGTTTTAGTCAATCCACCTATAAGAGTAGATGTAATAGTCACCTCTCTAGCAAAATTTTGAGTAAATCCAGTATCAGCTTGTTTAGATGCATTTATTGAAGTAGTATCTCCACAAATCGCTTCAGCTAAAGTTTGCTCGCAAAAAGTTTTGCAAGTAGATAAATCTCCAGTTGATTCTCCAGATTGACCCCTTAATCTTACTGATGAGTTTACAGAAGTTGCGTTTGAAATTGTAATATCAGCTATAGCTGTTTTATTTGCTTCATAAACTCCAGCAGATTTAAATTTTTTACATATAATCAGAGAAGCGTTGTTTTGCTCTATAAATGTAATTAAATTGTCAAGCGTCTTATTATCAGACCCAGCAGCGAAACAATTAAACAAAGCCATTTTAGCTCTTGGATCTTCTTTAAGATTAATTACTCTCATCGCTTTGCTTGATTCATAATCAAGAATGCTTTCTGAAAAAGTTTTATAATTTGATTCGTTATTAGCATCAAATGGATTTTCTGCTTTAAAAATAGGATTATATTTTCTTCCTCCAAAATTTTCAGGAAAGCGTTTACTTTGTTCTGAAGCTGTATTGTCTCCAAAGTTTCCAAATAATAAATTTGCAAAAGGAAGCTCATTCGCTATATAAGATTCAGATTGAGGAACTGTAGAATATGTAATAGAATAAGAAGTCGCGCCATCACAATAAGATGAATCTTTATTAGCATTTGGAAGCATATAATATTTTCCATAATAATCACTCATTACGGCTTTTTCCCATTCTTTAATTAAATTATGCTTTGCTTCATCGTAAATACCTAAATAAACGACGTAATCATCTAATATTGCTGAAGGAGAATCTCCAAGACCGGGACCAAATAATAATAAAAAGTCTAAACGAGAAACAATATTTGAATCAGCTAATATCGGATAAACATATTGCATTCCCATTGCTAAAATATTTCCTTTAGAAAGATGATATATATCTCTTAGCGCTGGATCATAAAGAGATAAAGTTCCTCCTATAACCGTAGCATCACTAGCTGGATTATTTCCATAAAAATACGGCAGAAAATCTAATGTCAAAACTTGCGCGGTATTATTTACTACAGTAGATGATGAAGAAGTAAAGCTTCTAGCCTCTCTTCTTATCGGCGTAACGACATTTGTTTTTCTAGTTCCTTCAAGTGTTGCTGTTTCAGATAAATTTTCAACTACTTTCTGAATATCCAAATCATTAAAAACAGAATTTAAATTCTTTAAAGTTGTAGAAGTAGAAGTAAGATTAATTAATTTAATTCCTTCATTAATAGTTACTTTTACTGGAGCAATATTAGGAGTTCCATAATTTTTACTATAAAAATCTATTTTTGGTTGATAGTAAAATTTAAAACCAAAATCACCACCCCATTGATCTAACACACTTCTTAAAGACCCAAAGTACTTTCTTCTTAAAATTCTATATATTTCATTATCATCGCCTAGATTAAAATCTACTATTCCAGGAATATCAGAATAAGCTAAAGCTGATGTCAAATCTTTAAAACAATAACTAACCTCTGGAAGAGAGCAATTTTCTTCATTTATTTCTTCTCTTCCTAAAATAATAAAACCACCATTTACTCCATTTGTATTATAATAATACCGACTAAAAAAAGCGTCAGAAGAAAGAAAGCTTGGTAAAGAAGCAGGAAATTTAATTAAATTTTTATTCAACAAAGTTTTTGAAGCGTTGATAGTTTGAACTCTATTTAAATATCTTCTTAAAAAGGCATTTTTAATACCAGTTGATGAATCATCACATTTATATTTAAAAGTTGCGACAGTTTCTTCAGAATTTAAAATCCCCGGCTTTTGCACAAATTTACCATTTGTATCAAAAGCATTACCATAATGATGAGTAAACAAACCTATAAAAACTTTATCCATAAATATAGATTTATCTTTATAAGTTAAAGTTAATATAGAATTTTCAACTTCTTTATCAATAGAATAAGACACTAAATAAAAATCATAAAAAGTAAAGTTTCCAACAATTATATTTTTAGCTCCATCTTTCTTGACGTTTAAATCTGTAGAAGATATTTTATATTTACCATCTTTACTAATAACCTTAATAGATATAGAATACCCATCTCCATTATTAGCCTGTACATCAGAAGAATAACCATATCCTCCAAAAATAAGCCCACTTTTTTCACTAGCAGTCGGGCTGGTGGAAGAAAGAACCTTTATAGATCCAATTTTCTCTATATTTGTATTTGTAGATGAAGCTGCTGTCGCCATAAAGCCTTTATTTATTATACATTAAAAAATCCCGTTTCTCCCGTGAAAAAAGGAAAAGATTGATCTGATATAATTGCATTTCTAATTCTTAAATCTCCAGAAGATACTTTAACATAATCTATATCTCTCGTTAATCTTTGACCATTTAAGAAAATATTTTCATCAATTACTATATTATTAATTCCAGTTGTGTAAAAATTAGCCCCTACGACTCCATAAGAATTAATATAAGCTCTTGGAGATCCTGATCTTATATTTGCTATATCGATATTGCCAGTTTCATAATTAGAAGTTGAATTATTAATCGTTAATGTGTTACCAGCTATAGTATAATCAAAACTAGATCCTTGAATTAATTTTTGTCCATTTAAATATAACAAATAGCCAGAATCATTTGCTAATGAAAATGGGAAAGAAGAATATGTGAAATCTGATCCTTGAGTTGGAGTAAAAGTAAATCCAGAAATTACCGACACAGATTCAGGCAAAGAAGATATAAAGACATTATCATCAATATTATTTGAATAAGAAGTATAAGAATTAGAATCTATAACGCTATTATTCGCCGCATAATCATAATCTACTCCTGAAACTTGGCGAATTCCATTATCATATAAATTAAATTTAATATCAGATACTCCTGTATCAAAATATAATTTTCCTGGAGTTGCTGAAAAATTAGGCTGCAAACTAGAAGTTTTAGAAGAATCAAAGGAAGAGTAATAATAAATTTCCATTGAATCTGTATTTTCTATTTGAGTATTAAAAGATAAATATTTTGGCGCGTATTTAGTTCTTAATCCTGAATCAATGAGAAAAACTTCATCAATATTTACCACTTCTTCAAGTTGCCCTGAATTTACAGGATCATAATAAATTAAAATACCAGTTTGATTTATCGCGCCACTTACACCTGAAGGATAATAAGCATTGCCATCAGCATCATAATACAACTCATAACCAATATTTCCAGATCCAGTAGTAATTAATGCGGCGGAATCTACTCCTGTAACCAATGGATAAGTTGTAATAACCGATCCTGTAGTAGCTGGAGAATATCCTGTAATAGCAAATAAATTAGACAATTCTGTTAACTGCTCCGAATTGCAACTTTGATTTAAAAACAATATTTCATTTATATATCCGCTAAATCCTGTATATCCAGAGTTAAGATAAAAACTAGACCTAATTCCTCCTATATATAAACGATCACCCTTAGTATAAACAGCTTGAAACTTTTCAAATTCATGTTTATTTTCAGATAAATCATGTTTTCCTATTATAATGGAGCTATTGGCTTCGTCTTTAGATATAGAAATTAAATTATTTTCTTCGATTGGCAAATGCGTAGAATAAGAATTAACTTGATTTCCAGTTATTCTATATTCAAAATTTAAATCCCTGCTATCATCAATAGTAACTGCAAATCCACTTTGCGAAGCCCAACCATAATAAGACGTAAGAAGGACTTTTGATCTTCCAACTGCAAATTCCGAAGGAACATTACAATCAATAAACATTGTCCAATTAGAATCATTAAATCCTGAAGAGAATTCTAAACTACCATTTCCCGAAAAATGTCCAGATCCTAAACTAATAGAATCAATTTCGATAGCTGATTTAATCATCCCAGAAGTACCTCTTGCTATCAATGGGTTTAAATCATATCTAGTTCCAGAATTTATATTTTGAACTGTTTTTAATTCAAGAACTAATCCCGTTCCAGTTGTATTAGAAATTACATAAGATGGAGTTTGATAATAAAGACCAGTATAATTAGCTGGATTTCCAGCTACGTTTCCGCCAACATTTCCTCCTACATTTCCAGCATCGATAAAAGCCGATACAACCAATCCATTAGTAGCGTCTATTTTAAAAGGAATGTTTTTTTGTTCTCCGCTTATCGAAATTAAATCTCCACTATTACTTGTCGTAGACGTATCAAGATATCCTCCACCTCCACTAATTACATTAATTCCTGTTACAGACAACAAAACATAATTTTCGCCGCTATAATAATTATTATACAAGAAATTTTTATGCCCAGTATTAAATTCATAATACCCATAAACTCCATCTTCTTGAAGATTATTATTATTTAGATAAGCTTGTAAAGCTGATTTATTCATATTATTTTACTGTATATGTCGAATATATTATCAATGGTTGTTTTGGAGTTGACAAATTAACATTAAATCCAGATCCCAAATAATCAGAACTATTAGAATTTGATCCACTTACGAAATCAAAACTCTTGTTATAATTTTCTAAAACAACGCCGACATCTCCGTCGATATTATTAGATACTTCTGATAAAGGAATTGTTTCTGCTTCGACCATCTTTCTTAATATTCCAGTATGAGGTTGAGATGATTCAGAAAGAATCTGTATTCCTCCTTGAGATCCAGTAGCAAATTCAAAAGACCCATCAAAAGTATAAGAAGTTTTTTGATTTACACCTATATCTTGAACTAGATTAAATCCATTTACTTTGTAAGAAGGCTTTGCTACAAGCAATGGCATCCCAACTTCAGCAGATGTAGACCAAGAAAAATTATCATATCCAGACACTGCGGCCTCATCAGAGAAAGAAGCTGATAAAGTAATTTCTCCTTTATTAGTATTCATATCGATACTAGACTGGCCTTTATCTTTAACAAATCCAAAAGATTGACCGCCTCTTTCGCCAATAACTCCAAAACATAAATTAGTATTTGCTGTTGGAGCAGATGCATTAAATCCAGAAACTGCTTTATTAAAAAGCATGGTTTTAACGTCAGGTTGATTGCTTAATAACGTAGTAAATAAATGTCCAGAAGCATCAACAAACTTTTGAGCAGTATGCAAACCTCTTCCTTTTATAACTCCATTTATATCTAAAGACGTAGTATTAGATTGTTCGTCAGAAGAAAATGATATATCGTAATCGAAAAATGTTCCATTTAAACTGTTATCAAAAGAACAATTAACAGTGATAGATGAAGATCCATCAACTCCAAGAATATTTGTTCCATCTAAATGCCCAGTTATTATTCTAGTTGTATCTATATTAAAAGCGATAGGAATTGGACATAATTCTGTAGTACTTCCAAAAATACCAGTCGCAGCATTATACATTTGACCAGTAATATTATCCAGCATTCCTGTAACTCCGCTAAATGCTTTATCTTTTGCTCCTTGTATATTGCAAGTTACATTAACTACGCTATATTCATCTGTAATGCCAGAATTAAAATCAACAGAAAATCTTTTTGTTCCATATTCTCCATTGTAAATATTATCTATTTTAAAAATCTCTTCAATAGCGTATTTATTCTCAATTCTATTTATAGATTCAGTCTGAGATACTAGTATTAAATTACTTGAATTACCGCCAGAAAAATAAACACCAGAAGCGCCGCTGCCAGTAGGCAAATATCCAGAGTCAAAAGATAAACTTTTAATTCTTGCCGCTCCAGTTGAGTTTTGTACAAATGTTTTTACTGAATCAAAAGCAACTGGATTGTTACCATTAAAAGCAAAACCAACACCTTCTGCGGAGATATTATGAGTTATGTTAATAATTCCATTACCATCTTCTGATGCAGAAATAGTTTCAGAAGGATTTAACCCACTATAAGTTAATTCATTTATTCTTGATAAACTAACTGAATAATCAATTACTCCTATATAATTTTGAGAATCAAATTGAATTGAATCAACATAATAAATACCAGAAACTATTTTTTCATTTTCACTATTTGCTATTATTAATTCTCCATAACTTCTAGAAAATGCATCTTTAATTATTTTTATATATCCAGAAGCAAAAGTTAATCCTTCGATTGGAGATGGAGAAGATGCATACCCATAAGTCGTTGGGCTGCTTCCTAAAGCGTTAAATCCACTTAAAGTTAATTGACCATTTAAAGAAACAGATTCTTCTTTAGATATCTTTGAAGATGTCCAAGTTCTATTATTATCTACAGAAACATATGGAATTATATCAGCCCAAGGACTTTTTGGTGATGAATTAGAATTTAATCCACTATATGTCGCGATAAAAGGCATATTAATTAGTATATAAAGTTGTTTTGGGGCCGAATTTATTTGCAGCTATAAAATAAGTAATAGATACAGTCATCTCCAAGCTTCTAGAAGAATTATAAGAAAACGACGCAGAGTTTATAATAAAATTTTTTGGATCTCCTAAACCAAAACCAGTTAATCTATTGAATATTGTAAGCAGACATCTATTGTATACTGAATTAATAGCGGCAGTTGGTTTACTTACTAAATCTGGAGTTTTATTACTATCATTTCTTTTTAATACAACTGATTGAGTAACACTTAAAGAACCGGGAGAAGATTGTTCATTTTCTTGCGAAAAAATATTTTTACTATTAAGATATCCCGGCACAATATATGTTTTTACGATCTTCTTTGGTATAGTAGAATTTATTTTGCTATTAATTGTATTTATAACTCCATCTCTTACGAAACTTGGATCATTATTAAATATTACAGAATATCCAAAAGCTTTTCCATTAGAACTTAATGTTCTGGTTGAATTAATTAATTTTAACGGCGCTGAAATAGCTAATTTATAATATTTATTATATAAATTAACTGCTCTGCTTAAACTATTTGCTTGTTCGGAATCTATATATCCTCTTATTGTAGAATTTATAGAAGGCTGAGAAACTCCATTTTGTTTTTTTAATTTTGATACGAAATTAGCGTTTTCAGTTATAGTTGTTATTCCTTTGCCATCAGAACTTATATTTTGATCAATTTCTAAAGTAAAATTATTTCTTAAATTTCTGGCATTAGAAAAAACCATTTGTTGACTATACTCTTGAGACTCTTCATTAAAAGTTCTATTTATCGAAAGTAATGATATAGCACTAGCGGATAAACTATCAACAGCTTGATCATTAGTAATAAAAAGTTTATATACATTAAAATATCCTTGACATCTTGCAAAAGCGTTAGCTTTAACATTATCTAATATAGAAACAATACTGCCAATTGAATCAACTTTTGTCGCTAAATCTTTATTTTTAAAAGTTATTGATTCTGAGATATTAATAGATCCATCATCTTGAACTGCAAAAGAATATGTAGCTGGATATTTAACAAGAAAAGAAGTAAAAGTTTTAGTTATAGAAACAGTTCCATTTATTACGTCAATATCTGTAGAGAAAGTTTTTTTACCAGCTTTACCATACAAATTAGCTAAACTACCTAGATAACCAAAATTTACTTCACTTTCTATTAAAGATTGAGCTTTTTGTTTAGCAAGATAAACGCCTGTTTGAGTACTATTGTTAGGGCTTCCAGAAGCTACGAAATCGTCGCAAGACACTGAAACTGTATGAGTATATCCAAGATTCCCTTCTTCATCATCCGTGAAATTAAAATCTTCAGATATTTCCCTTATTCTACTATCAAATAAATTATCTTTTAATCTTGCGTAAAATGTATTCGCCGCATCATTTGGAGTATTTGTATTATCTCCATTTTCATATAATTCAATAGTTATATTTCTTTTCCAAAACACTAATCCATTTTCATCAAAATTAACGCTTCTTGGTTCTGATATAGAAATTACTCTTCCAAGGCCAAATCCATTTCCATTTAAAGATATTGGTGTTAATGATTTTTGATATACTTCAGCATAACTATAATCATTAGGAATTGTTAATGTAGAATCATAAGCGTTTGTAGAATCTGTTTTATGAATAGTTTCTACTACTATAGTAACTACATTTCTGTAGTTCATAGTTCCTATATATTCTTTTTTTAAAGAATAACTTAATATTGTAGTTATATTAAAATTAGGCATAATTCAAACACTTATTACGGTTTTTGTTGATTAATTGGCACTCTTTGTGGTATAGTGCTAGGAGGAGTATTAGATTTTTTAGCTTGATCTCCTTGCATCTTAGCAAAGCTTTCTCCAATAGTTAAATACCTTCTAGCTTCTTCAGTTAAACCTATTTCTCCACCAACAGTAACAGAAGATGGAGTTGATTTAGTATCAATTATAGCTTTAGTCGCCGCATCTAATGACGCAAAAGCTCTTTCTATAGTAGATGCCATTTCTGCTTGAGCATTTGGACTTGTAGAATTAGCGCCCGATTTAACTGCACCTTCTACGCTTGATTGAATTCTATTAAAGTCAGCTTCACTTATTTTTCCTCCAGCATAAGCTTCTGCGACTTTAGCAAATTTTTCTATAGATTCTTGCAATTTTCTTGAAGCTTCTTCCATTCCTCTTACAGTTTCAGGAGATAAACCAAGAGCTTTTCCTTGCAATGAAGAAAGATAGCCTCCTTGTACAGATCCAGCATCATTTGTAAATTGAGCTTCTTGAATAGTCATTCCTCTTTTCTTAGCAGCTTCTCCAGCGTTATAAATTCCTTGATTTATACCTTGAGAAAGGCCGTATTGATTTCTAAAACCACCAGCCATTCTATTTAAGGCATTAAAATTTTGCGCTTGGAATGTCTGCAATCCTTGATCTTGAACTCTACTTAGTCCGCTTCTTATCCGAGGATCAATATCAATACCCATTTCTGTTGTTCCAGCCATATAAGCATTTGCCGCTCTTCCTCTTTCAACAGCATTTCCAGCTAATCTTGGATCGTTAAGTGTTCTTAAAGATCTTTGTATTTTAGACATGCTATCAGCAGATTTAGTAGGATCTAAAAATGCATCTACTCCTCCGCCAAGATTATCAGCTAATGTTTTTTTTCTTTGCTCTTCTGAAGCGGTTATTTGCTTATAAACACTAAGCATCGATGTTCCCTTCGCTTGCATTTCTCCCATTTGTTTAGCAATAGAAGAGAAAGCTTTTTGAGCAGCAGTAGCCCTTTCAAAGCCAGCGACTTCTTTTACTAATCCAGCGGCGACATCTTTAGCAGTTTTATAAGTTTCTAATAACTTCTTTTCTTCTTCATTTAAAGCTTTTACTCCAGGTAAACCAGCTTGAGCTTCTTTATCTCTTTTTTGCAATTCTTTAAAATTTGCTGTTTCAAAATTTAAACCTCCAGTTTCTTTACCTGCTGCTTTTAATTTATTAAAAATTTCTTCGGTAATATTATCTAATTTTCCTTGAGAGCCTTGTCCTTTTACTCCTACTCCGCCAAATTTATCTACTATTGATTTTGCATTTTTTATTCCTCCTAATCCTTCTATAGCTCCAGAAACTGCCCCACCTCTTAATCCTGCAATATCTTCATTTCCAAATCCATATTTGCTACTTGCCGCAGAAGAGTAAGCGGAAAGAGATTGTCCTTCTCTAGTTTTAAATCTTTCCATTTCTTTAGCTGCTTGCTCTTGTTCTTTATTAATTTGTCTTTGACCAAAACTTGCTCCACCTAACATCTCTCCTCCTCCAAAATAATCAATAGCTGCCGATCCAGCTTGTCCAGCCGTATAAGCTAAACCTATTGGACCCGCAAATCTAGCGAGACCACCTGCAAGAGATCCAATTCCAGACCTTGCCAACAATCCAGAACCTTTCGAAGCCAAACTTGCAACTCCTTTTCCAATAGAGCTTTTTCCTAGTCTTCCCATCAAACCTTTTCCAACGCCGCCCATTTTTCCACCAATCTTAGTGTTTAACAATTTTCCTGCCGCTCCTGTAATTTTTCCTCCTTTTCCTCCTTTAGGAAAATATTCTTGTTGCAAACCTTTTATCATTTGAAATTGATCGTAAGCTGCTAAAGCTTGACTTCCTACGTTCATTCCTTCTTCTCCAATCATTCCGAATGATCCAGCTTGACTAAGAAGCTGATGCGCCATAAGACTTTTCAGCATAGAGCCACCCATTCCACCTTTTTCTCCGCCAAACATTCCTCCTCCTTTAGAAGATACTCCTCCACCCAATGCTCCTCCACCTTTAGTGGAACCTTTTCCGCCGCCTCCTGTCCCGCTTCCACCTCCTGATCTTCCTCCACCTCTAGAAGGCATAGCAGCTCTTGTAGACGAAACAGAAGCTGGTGCGGTAAAAGCGCCTTTACGCTTTGCTAATTTTCTCTCTCTTCTGTCCAAAGCTTTTTGAGTAGCATTTAATTTTTCTATCTCCGTTTCTTGAGGAGCAAAAAATGCAGATCTTCTTTTTGTGTCAACAGATGCTAAATTTTCAGAAACTGGAGTCGCTGGCTGATAAAATTTTTGAGAGAAAGAAGACGCGCTTGTTTTAAAGGCTGTAGATTTAGGAGTTAAACTAGAAGGCATTGATCTACCCCCAATAGGGGCAGAATATGATTTTTTACCACTTACAGGGCGTGTAATAGTAGGAGCAACTTCTAACATGTCTTCTGTTACAGTTGGCCTAGTTAATTCAAATTCCGCCAAAAGCTGTTCATAATCATCTGGATTTACCCTATCATTAAAAGGTCTTCTAGCTCTTTTGCCTTTTCCTTTAGCAAATCTTGGAATATATCCAGAAGCATTACGAGATACTAATATTTTCTTCCATTTTGCAGCGTCATAAGAAGGATTATTCTTAAAGAAATTATCAAACTTCTTAGATATATCACTTGCGTTATAATTCTTTTTATCTCCACCTCTTGCTTCAATTAAAGATCCTCCTGCTGATAAATCATTTGGATTTTTAGGGACAATAAAATCAACATCGGTATAATTATATTTAGATTGAGGAGTTCTTCCTGCAATTCCTGGATAATCGTTTGCGCGTTTAAACCTATCGCCTCTTTTTGCGCCAAATTTTTGAGCAACAAGATTTTCATAAGCATCACCAAATTCATTAGGATCGCCGCCGAAATCAGCTACAGATTTACTCCAAGGAAGAATAATTTTTCTATAACCATATTTATTAGCGCGATTTATTTGAGTTTGTTTTTTAGCTTCTTTTCTACCTTGGAGCATGGCAGAAGTTGCTCCACCGGGAGTCCAATTAGCCCATTTAGGAGAAGTGGCTCTAAGCTCATCTAAAGAAACGCCTTTACCATAAGCAGCATTTAAAGCCGCGCCGCCTAATGAAGAAGTATCTTTAACTTCTCCATATTTCATCATCATGTAGTCTTTTAGAGACATACTGCCATCTCCAGCGGCAAATCTAGGAATATATCCAGACGCTAAACCTTTTGATTGGAACACCGTTAATGGAGGAAGTTGTATTCTATCCTTACCATTACCTATATGAGGTTTTCCAGCTTTTTTGTCTTTTTCTCCAATATATGTCAAAGCCTTAGCTAATATTACATCATCTGCGACATAATCTTTAGTAGCTTTTGTCTCATATAAATCATTATTTTTTGCGCTAAAATCTATTCCGTAAATAGAATCTAATTTTTTAGGATCAAGTCTTAATTTATTTAAATGTTTAAAAGTATCTATTTCTGCTAAAGCTCCTTTTATATTGCTAATATTACCTCTTCTTGTCTCTACATTTGTGCTTGATAACGTAGATGGATCAAATTTAGGAGATAAATAACCAGAAAGTTTAACGCCTCTATATTTTAAATCTGCTACAGGCGTAGGAGTTTTGCCTTTTAATGGATTACCTTTTTTATCGATAGCAAGAGATTCATTAATTTTTCTTAGCGCCGCATCATCATACTGTTTTGCAGTTTTAGGTAAAGGAATTCTTCCTATCGCTCCTGCTACAGGATCTATATAAGTATCAACAGGATTGTTAAGATCATAAAGATATTTTAGACCTTTTTTAGTTTGAGATAAATCCCTAATAGGATTCTCGACAGCATTTCCAACTGCATATTTAGGAATAACAGCAGAATCTCCATTTGCTCCATAATTAGGAATTTCAATTTCATGATTATTCATCAAGAATTTTTTGCCGCCGATTGTTCCTTTTCCGAAATGGGCGCGAACTCCAGATGGTGCGCCAAGATTACGAGCGTCATTTTCCTCCATTCTCTTTTGATCGGAAATGCTTGGCATATATCCTGCTGCGCGACCACGTTTGCCTCCTCTTCCAGAAGTTGGAATAATAGGCGCACCTCCACCCACTACTGCTCTAGTCATTTGAGCAGCAATAGCTTTCTGTCTTTCTAATGCTGCGTTTGTAGCATTAACAATATTTAAATAACCTTGAGCGGCAGATTGAACCGAAATTGCTCCAGATTCAATCTGAGAATATACTTGGGGATTTTTTTGTAATAATTGAAGTATCTGAGCTTGAATTTGAGCTTGTTGTTGAGCAGCTTGACCTAAACCTAAAACCGTTTTTCCTGCGTCTTGAACGAATACAGCCAATCTTTTAAAAATTTGAAACGCACCAACAGCGGCAAGCATTAAGCCGGGACCAGAAATAAAACCACCTAATCCTTTTAAAAATCCTGTCGCAGCTTTTTCTCCAAGACTTTCAGGCTCTTTACCTAAAGCGAAAGTTTCTAAAACGCTATTTACATTTGATAAAACTTTTTCTAAAGCTGGGGCGATAGTTAATTCTCCAACAATAGATCCTGCTCGTTTTAAATTATTTGTAACTCTATTAATTTGACTGTCTAGAGTTTCGCCCAATTTACCTATTCTTTGTTCCGCTTCATTTGTAGCTCCAGAAGAAGCTTTTAAAGCTCCTGAAAAAGTAGAATATCCTTTGCTTAAATCTCCCAATACAGCTTTAAGTATGTTTATTTGATAAACACCGCCAACAAGCTCTCCTACTTGGCTTTTCTGAGCAGAACCCAACGTATCAAACGTTCTAGCTAATTGAGTTAATATTTGAATTAATGGCAACGTTTCACCAGCAGCATTCGTAGTTTGTATTCCTATTTCTTGCAAATCTTCAAGAACTTTAGGTCTTTGAAGTCTTGTAAAAATGGTTTTGAAAGAGTTACCAATTACTGCGCCGCCTCTAGCAGTTGTTTGCTGGGCAGAAGTAACTAAAGCTACTAATTGATCAATATTAACTCCAGCTTCACTAGCAGAGCTACCAACACGCTTAATTGCTTCTGCTAGATCTGCGGAGCTAACAGCATATTTAGCATCAACTGCGGCCAATTTATTTACAACTTGAGTTGTGCTTAAACCTGCATCGCTAAATGAATTTACTGCGGCAGTCAAAGCTTCTACTGAAGCGGCGGCTGAAAGACCAGATAATCTAGCTAATGTTAATGCATCAGCGGTGCGTTTTGCAGTTTGCTCAAGACCTAAACCTTGTCTTGAAAATTCCAATGCAGCTTCTGCGGCAGTTTCAAAAGATTGAGATGTTTTATTAGCTACATCAAAAATAGTATTTCCAAAAGATTTTATATCGCTTTCGCTTGCATTAATTACTGTATTTATATCTGCAAGAGTTTTTTCTACATCAATTGTAGATTTAACCATGCTTTTAAAAGCATCAGTTAATAAATAAATAGAACCAGCAGATGCGCCGAATGCAACAACGCGAGCATTAGAAGCTTCTAGAGATTTTTCGAATTCTCCTAGTTGCCCTTTTATTTTTCCAAGAGGCTGAGAGAACGACTTTGTATCAAGCCCCGTTAGCTTAAAGTCTTTAGAAAGAGTTTTTTGGATATCTCTCTCCAATTGACTCGTCTCTCCTCCAACCGTAATAATTGTATCTGCCATAAGCCTTATTAAATATTACACTTAAAAGAAAGATTTATCTCTTTTTAGAGTTATTTTTACTGTTTAAAATACTGCATTGTTGATCGTAATAATCTACGACTTTGCCTAAATCAGAATAATATTCTTGAGGAACTGATTTAAATTCAGGAGATGAACCCACGTTCTTAAAGTAAATATAATTACTATACAAACTTATTTGATTTACGGTAAGTTCACAAATAGGTTTACCATAAAAATCTTTAGCAGATGTAGATAAAAAGAAAGAATTATAAACAATTGGAGCGCAAGCTATCTTTTTTAAATTTCTATCTGAAAATACATTTTGAAAATCATTATAATAAGAATGATATTCCCTCATTAATACGACATCTAAATCTTCAAATTCTTCTTCAGAGAAAAGTGGACGAGTTAGTTTTTCATCTTTAAAAAAGAAGTTCCGCAAATAATATTCATAATTTTTATTATTACAATGACTTTCTACTGTTAAACCAATCGCATCTTCTCGCTCCATAAACAATGGAGATAGCGCGGCGATTTCTTTATTTAAAATCTCTTTAGCGGATTTAATTTGAAAAGGAATAACTAGTTTTTTCTTTGAAATTTCAAGATCTTGAATTCTTTTTAATTTTTCTTGATATTCTCCTTCTTGCTGCTCTGACCAAGAAGTATTTTCGAATAGAACTTTTAACTTATCTTTTTCTGGCAATAATCCTTTAGCTTGGCATTCAAACTCTAAAGTTTTATTAAATTCAGATATATAAGTAGCTTCTAGTAAAGAATTATGCTTTACATAGAAATTATTATGATAATCAAAAGACGCGCCGAGAATAACGTGTCGAAAAAGCAAAAAAGCTTTTTCTTGAGAATCTATATTCTGAAGATCTAGAACTGCTTCATTCACTAGATATTCTCACTCAATACTTTGTCAATATCTTCTTGAGTAGCTTTATTTGAAGAGTTAAACCAATAACTAATAGAAAAAGCTAACTTGGAAGTAAGCTCATTAAAAAATTCAGTTCCTGATTCTTGATCTTCTTTTAAATCGTAACTATCGCACTTTTCATCAAAAGTCTTTCCTTCGAAATAAGAAGTAAAATCAGCTTTTTCATCGCCCTTATTCCAATAAGTAGTATTTAAAATATACCAGAAAATTTGCTTGTTAAGAGCTTTAGATTCGGCGCTTTGTTCATAAATAGCATTTCTGCGATATTCAAGATCAGTAAGCTTAAATCTAATATCTTCAAAATCTTCTTTAGCTTTTTGCAGCTTTTCTTTATCAGCATCAAGATTCTTTTCTTTAACTTCTGATTCTAGAGTTTCAACTTCTAGCCGAGCTTTATAATAATTATTAGCAACTTCAGTAAATTCTTTTTTTGTTTCTTCACCTAGATCGCCGCCATCATTTTCAAGACGTTTAGCAATAAGATTCTTACTCAATAATCCAGCTTTCAAATATTCACCAACTTTTGCGGCGTAATATATATCAGCATCTTCAATAAGCTTTCGACTTGGCTTCTTGATCTTAAATACAAAAGGCTTCTTTTCTTTTACTGATTTAGTAATTCTAATTTCCGCGCCAGTTTCATCTTTGCTGACTTCGGTTTTGTCTACGCTAACTTCTTTATCTAGAGTAAAAGAGTAAATCCACTTTTCTGGTATCATAAATCTTCTTTATTATTAATATTGATAACTAGATTCTCAAATAAATTTTCTATCTCTCTTGTTATATTATTTCCAATATCTAATATCTCTTTGCGATTATTAGAAAAAGCAGCTTCGTCTAGTAGTATTAAAGATTTAATAATTTCGGGCGCGACTTTATCTTTATTTTCATATACAATTTTTAATTGTTTTTGCTGTAAATCATCTAATGATCGCAAATGGGTTTTATAGCCCTTTTTTACAATACGCTTAATTTGTTCTAATAGAAAAGCTTTAAACTGATCTGTAGAAATAGTATCGACTATTTTCTTATCCATCGCCTTATATTATTATAATTAAAAAAGAAAAAACCCCAAAGATTACTCTTTGGGGTAAAAAGGATTTTATTTAACTATTAAGCAGTAGCAACACATGTGCAAGAATCAGCGGTAGAATCGACTGTAACGCTGAAAGTCGCCCCGACATCTCCGACAGCTAGATTATGTTCTCTAGAAGATACTCTTCCTTGAGCGCCAAGTCCAAATGTGAATCCACCGACAACCAATCCTGTAATTCCAAGAGGCAGATCCATGCCTTCGGCAGTCATTGAGGCTGTGCCAGGAGGATTTGTGAAAGTAGTAGAATCAGAAACTGAAGTTCCTAAACTCATAACTCTTTCAACAGGAATTTCCCAAGAGAAAGAAGTAGTTTGAGCAGATGCTCCAAATCCACCAATAGGATTACTAGCAGGAGTTCCATCTTCAGCTACTGCTGGGCCAATTCCGCTAACTTTATCAGGAGTTAAAACGGGATAAGAAACAGCAGCTACAGATGAGATTGCATTTGGACGTTCTCCATCAGAATCATTTCCAGCTATTCCTCCAGAAGGAACACCTTCGAAAGTCATTTCACAAGTAGCTAAATCTCCTACAGAAGCATTAACCGAAAGCGAAGATAAGTAACCGCTAATAACTCTTCCAATTCCTGCTACCGTAACATGCATTGGGACTGGAACGTCTAACAAAGAATTTTGCATCAATTCGTTCATTTTTGATGGAGAAATATGAAGACCAATTCCTGTGCCAGATGGTAAAATATAACTAAATGTAGTTGTTGCGGTTTCTGGCTCTAATTGGACGTTATCAATAATTCCTTTTGTTCCAAAGGCGTTAACGGTTTGATTTGGGCTATTGTAAGATACTGAAGCGTTTTGTACGCCAGAAACTACTGCCCAAGGTCCAGCGTCAGATCCAGAAAGAATTCTGACTTCACTTTGAGTATAAATTGTTCTATTAATTGCAGCCATATGTTATTATTCCTTTTTTATTAATTACATTTAAAAAATTGCTTTGTGAAATTTAAAAGCCTAAGATCTAGGATTTCTAAATGAATACACTTCAAAATCAACAATTGCCGAACAAACTTGAGGATTTGTTAGTTTTATTCTGCTGTCTGAAAATGATATTTTTGACACAGAAACATCCCAAATCAAAGATTTATCAGTTTGATTATTTACTTGAGTGTCATAATTATATCCAGAACCAGTTATCGCGCCAAAATTAGAATACGGTAAAACTGTTGGATCTATAATGCCGAATTCTGTTTTTCTAAGATCTTTTAATATTGAACAAGCTGCATCTAATGCAAAAGTATTTTCAGCTAATACTAAACATCTAAAATTAGATATCATTTTATCTAATCCGCCAAATGCAAAATCTTCTCCTTCTGCGCTTTCCATTCTTATAAAAATAGCTGGATAAGAAATATATTTTGAGCCTAATGATGAAGACGAATTTATAACTTGATCAGTAGACTTTGCGCGAATTTCAAATTTAGTTTCGAACAATAATTCTTCTTCGGTATAATTATTTAAATAGATATTAAAATCTTTAATGCATCCAGTCGCGGCGACTGTTGATCCAGTATACTGAGTTCCAGTAAAATAAATTTGGCCCCCATCATAATTTATTCCATAAAACCCACTAGTTCCTAAATTTAAACTCTGCCCATTAATTGATATTCCGCTAAATCCTCCTGAAGGTATTGAAACGTCTGATACCAATTGATCAAATGGACTATTAAAAGTATAATAATCAACTCCATTAACTTGAAAAGCGTCGTCTACTTTATTAAAGTTAACAGATTGAACTGTATAAGCTTGACCTTTTTTGAGTATTTGATTGTCAATATACAGTATAAAACTTGATACTAATTTATTTTCAAATTGCGTTATCATTTTTTGTTACCTCTTATATTCTTAATAAAATCTTGTAATAGTGAATTTAAATAGTCTTGTTTTTTAAAAGATCCAACTCCTTTAGCTCTGTCAGATTGAACACCTTCTTTAGATCTACCATCTAAAAATTTAGTATATATATACTGCGTGAATCCACTAATTCCATCTTCAATTCCTGCGGCCCAACTTCTTCCATTTTCAAATGGCAAAGGAGTTGCTTTTTTAATTTCATTTTGAGATGGATATTTAACTGAAGCTTCATATCTTTCTCCATTAAATCTTATATTCTTTACTTGTATTTCATTTAAAATTTCTTTAACTGGAGTTATTGGATCAGAATTTGCTTCAAAACCAATAAAGCTAAATAAATTTCCATATCCTCCTAAAGTTCCGCTTGTGTTTGAAGCTTTTGGTCCTGCCGCAATTTCTTTAGTAACTTCATGATTGTTAAATTCCTGAATTAAAATACTTTTTTCTTCACCAACTTTTTTTTCGGCTTTTTCTAAAGCTTTATCTTTAGCTTTTTTACTAGACAAAGCTTTTCCTCTAATTTTACCAATATCTAATTTAGTATATCCCATATTATTTGGTATATTCTAATTCAAATATATAAAATACTTCTCCAAAAGTAGATCCAAGATTTTTATTTAAGAAATTAGCGCGGCGACCTACAGAAGCAATATTAAAACTATCTCCATCAATAGTAATTTTAATTATCTTATTATTCTTAATGTAATCGTAAGTAGCTTGTTTTACTTTGATTTTTACTAATCCTGAATCTGTATTTTTACCAATACCGGGAGATACAGTTCTATTAAAATCTCCATAAGTTACAATTGCGTCATGAGCGGCGCTTATAATCGTTAACGCAGGATTTGCTGTACTTGAAGCTTGATAACCGGGAAGATACTTTTGAGGAGAAGCATTATTAAAATTTTGCTTTGGCTCAATAAAAATAGTTATACTTCTTTTAAAAGTATCAAAATGATCGTTGATACTTGATGTAAAAGAAACTCTTTCGTCATTGGTAATTAAACTTGCCATAAATTATGGAGTTATTCCTAATGGATAATTCTTACCAATGTAATAACCAACAACGGTATCGTCACCAGCAACTTGACGAGGTTTAGATTTAGCAACTTGATATCTACTTATCATTAAATTTAATTCTTCCATTTCCATCTTTTTGAAAGTGGCAAGATTGCGACCAACTTCTGTTTTGCTAACTTTTCTTACCGTCATACCGTCACTATTAACTTCAACTACTGCGTCCATAGATGCCGCGCCCATATTGCTTCTTATTGCAGAATCATAATATTGCAAATAATAAAACTTTTTATAAATTGCGGCTTCATCATATCCAATTTCTTCTATAGTTCCATCTTCAAAAGTTTCTTTAAGATAATAAATTACAGTTGGACTTCCTCCGTCATCTGAAACGACATAATTTCTACTGATAGCATTATTTAATTTGCCATAATTAGTGCGAAACCAAAGTATTACGGCAGCTGATGTAGGTGAACCAGTAATTCCTAATTCATCTATAACTTCAGAAGCCATCTGATTAATTGTTGGCATATATGTTTAATTACACAAAAAAACCCGCCCTTTTCAGGACGGGTTAAAATAGTTTTCTATTTTTTTATACTTCAGGCGCAAGCGGCGCTGGACCAGAAGCGTTTTCCTGAATCAGCTTTACGAGAACATTAATCGACGCATCGATCACGGAATGCTCCTGATAAGTGAGACGGGCTTGACGAGCAGCAAATGCTAGATTTTGCA
>Ga0315906_10000300_pt1 | contig 83714 bp, 89 predicted proteins | sample LakEriMetagenome_4_FD_203526 | JGI IMG/M metagenome (GOLD analysis project Ga0315906, IMG submission 203526) | Freshwater fungal communities from buoy surface, Lake Erie, Ohio, United States - Buoy 2 MA122 | ecosystem: Environmental > Aquatic > Freshwater > Lake > Lake biofilm | place: USA... | reverse complement strand
ATCGTTGAGGGCAAACTTTCCGTCATCCGTGGTGGTCAGCTTATTTTTCACCCGCTGCTTCTTGTCATTCCAGTCGCCCGGACGAATGGTTTGTCCGAAGGAAAAGAACAGTCTCCGTTTGTGGTAAACAAACTGAAGGTATATCACCGCGAATCCGTTTTGGTCTTCGGGCTTTAATCGGAAGTGAACTACTGGCTGTCTGGGCATGTTGGTGTAGAATTCGTACACCAAAGATAAAAGGTTTCACTAAAAGTTTCACTAAAACTATTATTTGCTGATATTTCGGATTTCAATTGAAAAATAATTTCATTGATTTTCAATTATTTAGTGCTTATTTGATATTTTAAATATCAACGAAAAACAAAAGGTTACTGTTCTCCCCCTACAGCAATAAAAAGCCCATAACTGATTTATTTTGAATTGGTTATGGGCTTTCGTGTTTTTGGTTGTTTTCACTAAAAGAAATTTTTAGATGATTTATCAAGGGCAAGTTATCCCCCTCACCGAGGGGGTGCAGGGGGAGGTCATTTTCTGATTGCGATCACTTCATAATCACATACACAACTATTCCTCAGAAATCCCATGGCAATCCGACCCTAATTTTCTTAAAAAATAATTCACTCAGCAAATAGATGGGGGTGTGGGTGGGTAGGTTTGTATGTGAAAGTTTTTAAATGCATTTAGCAAAAGGTGTAAATGAGGGTTTTCAAAAATGCTTTGACTTATTAATTGATTGTTGTTACTTTAGATCAATGATTATAACAAAAAAAATGATATAAAAATGGAAAATAATGAACCAAACATTTTTAGGGATGCGAAAACCGGCCCGCCGCCCACTGAAGAAGAATTGTTAGATAGGGCGCTATATGCCATACAGGACTATCTATACGTAATCAAAAATGATAAAGAGAAAATAGACGATTTCAGGGATCTGGTAGATCACTATTTTTGGAATGCACAAAAAGAGAAGAAATAGAACCCTTACTGATTAAGCTGAAATTCAAATAGCCTCTCATTTGTTGCGCCTATTAGTACTAAAAATATATGCTTTGTGCAATTGATTAGGTACATAGTTGCATGGATATGCGAGTTACCAGCAAGCGTAAAAGACAACACGACAACATAAAATAGACGACTAAAAACTGAGAAAAAAGTAAACCATTTTGACAGGTACACAAGGACATAAAAACGATACAACAAACGGACAACAAGTAAGCCGACACTCTTTGCCTACCCTTATGTGTTTTAATTTTTTTTCCACCGCACAAAATATTTTGAAATTCAGCAACCGCGCAAATGGCACATTTGGTTTTGCCCTACATACAAGCCAACCTTCCGCAAAACCAAAAAAGCCATTTTTTACCAAAGCTTTGTTCAAAAAACAAGAGGAAAAATCATTACTTTTAAATACTTTTTTTTAAGTGAATGCTGCAAAACATAATTACATACAAGAAAAATCTCTGGCTGAATTCTCCCGATTGCAGCATCAAACCCCTAGTGGATTACATACGCAACACAGGCGGACTTCGTGACACACAGGTAGAAGCGATTGAGCAATATCTTTTCCTGAAAATCAAAGGAGAAAACAAACCACTTTGGCAACTTTTCTCCGAAGGTTTCTTTATTAATGGTGATGACTTGTCAAAGGTGAACATCAACGAGACAGCAAGAAAGTTTTTGGAGAGCAACATTTCGGCAAGAGCATTGTTTGAGTTTTCCCGAATGAAAAAAAACGGAGGAACTCTTTTGCCCGACTTAGAAAAACTGATTGTTGTCAAAGTAGACAAATTAGATTACGACAGCATCATCAAATCTATTTTCTACAATGTAAGTTATGCCGACTATCTTTTCAGTTTGCCGATGGGTGCAGGCAAAACTTATCTGATGGCTGCATTCATTTACCTTGACTTATACTTTGCACAGAACGAACCCGACAATAAAAATTTTGCTCACAACTTTTTAGTATTAGTTCCTTCAGGTTTGAAATCTTCGATTGTTCCGAGTTTAAAGACGATTGAAAACTTTGAACCGACTTGGGTTTTGCAAGAGCCAGCAGCAAGCGAACTGAAGAAGAAATTGAAGTTCGAAGTGCTTGACCAACCGAAGTCAGGGAAGAAAAGCAACAAGGCAAGAAACCCGAATGCTAAAAAAGTAAATCAGTATTTGTCGCAATCCGACTTGATGGGACTTGTTTTAGTTGTGAACGCTGAGAAAGTAATTCTTGAAAGAATTGATGTTGTGCAAGTAGGCGAATCCTACAAAGTTGACTTTCATGAAACAGATGATGAGAAAGACAAATACGCAAACGAGTTGCGAAACCTGATTGGCAAAATTCCCAATCTAGAAATCATGATTGACGAAGTGCATCATGCAGCAACCGATGAAGTGAAGTTGAGACAAGTAGTAAACAAATGGAACGCAGTTGGAAATGTTACAACTGTTTTAGGTTTTTCAGGAACACCTTACTTGTCAAGCCCCGACAGTGTTCCGCTTGACGAAAAAAATTCGCTTCGCTTTTCTCAAATCACAAACACGGTTTACTACTACCCTCTCATTGATGGAATCAAATCATTTTTGAAAAAGCCGAAAGTTGAAATCGCATTCAATCTTGAGCCAATGCAAATCATTGAGAAAGGTGTTGCAGATTTTTATGAGCAATACAAGAACACTAAGTATGAAAATGGCAGCATTGCAAAACTTGCAATCTATTGTGGCAAGATTGAAAGATTAGAAAACGAAATTTATCCTGCACTTGCAAAACTTGTTGCAAAGTTTGGTGACAACGAACAAAATATTTTGAAGTATCACAAAGGCAACAATGAATTCAAACTACCGAAAGAAAACGAGTTGGAATATGTTTCGCTTGACCAGCCATTTTCAAACAAGCGAATTGTTTTGTTAGTGCAAATTGGTAAAGAGGGTTGGGATTGCAGAAGTTTAACAGGAGTAATTCTTTCTCAGAAAGGAGATTGCCCTACCAACATGGTTCTGCAAACATCTTGCAGATGTTTGAGACAGGTTGACAAAGGCAAAGAAGAAACTGCATTGGTTTGGTTGAACGAACAGAATGCAACCACTCTCAACAAGCAACTGAAAGAAGAACAGCAGACAAGCATTGAAGAACTGAATCGGGCAGCAAAAACCAAATCAGTTGAAGAAATTAATCGCTTTTCAAGAATGGATTTTCTTGAATTGCCGTTAGTTGATTTTTACGACTTGAAAGTAGAATACAAAACAATTGAAGTTGAAACAGAACCGAACACGGAAAAGAAATTAGCCGACTTGCTGAAGAACATTGACAAGTTCAAAACAAATGTTGTCATACAGCGCAGACAAAATTTTACAGAAGAAGTTGTCGGAGGCACACAAGTAATAACTGAACAAGGTCTTGAAACCGCTTCGCTTGAGAGCTGGCTTTCAGAAATTGTAAAAGAAAGTTTCAGTACAATTTCTTTTCCTGATTTGAATTTGCACAGAAAAATTCTTGAACAAGTTTTCTCAAAAATCATTTACAAAAAGAAAAAGCAAACTGTTTTCAATTCTCTTTTCAATCGCTACGAAATAAATTCTAAAGTGCGTTTGGCTTTCAGCGCAAAGAGAAGTTTAGAAACCGAAACAGAAACTGTTCCTAAGAATGCACAATTGCTTATTACTGAAAATCTGAATTCATTTCCAAAGAACGACAAATTTTTTCCGACAGTTGAGGAAGCAAATAAAATTCTGAATCTTGACAAAAGCATCTCAAGAGATGCTGAAGTTCCTGACAGCGTTGACGGGGCGAAAGCAAAAGCAGGTTACGAGCAACTTGTACGGACATTCAAAGAAATGGGAATGGAATCAAACGCTCCAAAATATGAGGAGTTCAGAAAGCAATTTGAAATTCCTTTTGCAGCAAGAGTAAAAAATAAAACCTTTCATTATTTGCCTTACAACTTTTGGCAGAGCAACTTTGAAAAGAAAACCCTTGAAGAAATTTTGGGAATGAAAGAATTTGTTGAACGCAAGTTGGAAGTTTATTACAACGGAGAAAGAGGACTGACAGAGTTTGAAATAAAATGTTTTGCCAAGCAAGGAAAATACTGGAGAAACATTGGCAAATACACTCCCGACTTTCTAATTGTGAAACGAAATAAAAAAGCACTGCACAAGATTTTAATTCTTGAGACCAAAGGCGAAGGATTTGCAAGCAAACCCGACTTTGTAAAAAAGAAAAAATATGTGGAGACAGAATTCCTGAAAGAAAACAACGACAAGTTTGGTTACAAGCGGTTTGATTTCCTTTACTTGCAGGACGATGAACCCATGCCTGATAAACTTGCGAAACTCAAAAACAAATTCACAGAATTTTTTAACGATTAAAATATGCCTGTAAAATATATTCCATACTTCCCGAACACAGTTGAAGGGCAAGCCATATTAAACAACTTCACACGAACACGAAGGGCTTTGCAGTATCGTGACAACAGCGAAGTTTACACCAAGCTAAAAAGAGGAATGCCTTATTATGAAGTAGAGAAAACTGAAAGTGTTGGCAGCAACCCAAAGAATATGCTCATTCGTGGCGAGTGCATCAGTGCTTGTGCTTACCTGAAAGAAAAAGGAATTAAAGTGGACCTTGTTTATATTGACCCACCATTTGCAAGCGGAGCAGATTACGCCAAGAAAATTTTTATTCGTAAGAATCCTAAAGTTGCAGAAGCCATCAAAAAAGCTGAAGAAACGCTTGAAAGTGGTGAATTGAAATCTTTTGAAGAAAAAATGTATGGCGACATTTGGAATAAGGAGGCGTATCTGAATTGGATGTATGAAAATCTAATGGCAATAAGGTCAGTTTTAAATATTAATGCAAGTTTCTTCATGCATCTTGACTGGCATATAGGTCATTATGTAAAAGTATTAATGGATGAAGTTTTGGGAGAAGAAAATTTGAAAAATGAAATCGTCTGGTGTTATCATGGGCCAGGTTCACCTAACCAAAAACAATTTACAAGAAAACATGATACAATTTTTTGGTATTCATTTGATGAAGATTTTTTTAATGATGATGATGTAAGAATCCCGTATCACGAAACTACGGCAGCAAAGTTTGATAGTGAAGGAACTGGGTTTGATGGCGATAAAGGAAAAATACCCGAAGATTGGTGGGTTATGCCTGTGGTTTCAAGATTAAGAAATGAGATAGTTGATTACTCAACGCAAAAACCTGAAATGCTCTTAGAAAGAATTATTAAGGCAAGTAGCAACGAGGGAATGATGGTTGCAGATTTCTTCGGAGGTAGCGGAGTAACAGCAAAAGTTGCTAACGATTTAAAAAGGAATTTTATTCATTGCGATGTTGGAGCTAACAGTATTCAAACAACAAGAGACAGATTAAAAACAGCGAATGCCGAGTTTGATATTTTAGAAATTAAAGACGGAGTAAATCTTTTCCGCAATCCAGTTCAGACAATGGACAAACTCAAAAAAATGATTTTGGGTTTGAAGAACGAAGACAGCTTGGATAAGTTTTGGGAAGGAGCAATACAAGACAGCAAACTTGGAACTATTCCCGTTTACACTCCTAACTTACTTGACCACACAACAAAAGTGTTGGACATTCCTTTGATGAATCGTGTCATCAATGAAGCCATTCCTGATTTACCAGACGGAGTGAAAAAAGTAATCGTGTATTACATTGACATTGATGATAAAAAGGAGGTGGAAAAATTTATCAAAGAACAAAATGTGCTGATTGAAATTGAACTCCGCGACCTCAAAGAAATTTTAGATGATGTAGTTGTTGACGACATTTTAGAATATGAATTGAAGGAAAAAGAAATTGTGTTTAATAAATTCATCAGTGACCGTCTTAAACAAAAGATTGAAGAATACAATCAGAAAGGTTTGATGCAGCCATTAACCGGACCTGAAAATGGAAAAGGTGAAAACGGTAACGGAAAAAACGGAAATGGAAAAAAGAAAACGAAGTTTTCACCCATTGACATCAGCGAACACGGACTTGAATTGATTGAACTCATAAGTTTGGATTGCACAAACCCAAACGGGGATGTTTGGCAAAGCGACAGAGAAATTAAGATTGACAAACTCGGTTATGTAATTGACGATGGAAAAAAGACAAAGAAGTTTTGGGATGCTAAAATATCCTTCAGCAAAAAACCTTTGCGAATCAAAGTGCGGAACATTGCAGGTGATGAAAGCATAATCAAACCTGGAGAAATAAAAGAAACAGCGAAACCAAAAGCGAAAAAGAAATAGCCAACGCAGCAGTCACACACATTTGCAAACAGCTATAAGCTAACACACAATTCAAGGCATGCAAAAGAGTGTGCCTGTTCCAACTCAGGAAGAATTTCAAAATATTTTTTCCTACTCTTCTAAAAAAATTAAAACACCCGACACGCAAACCAACCCGACAAAGACAGTGAAACGCAACAACGACAATGGTTTACAGGCATGGTGGACAAGAACGCCAGCTGGTAACAGCAGTTTGGCGTAATGGCGGGGGACGTGGTAAATTGAACAGTAGTTTTTCAAATCAACATTTGTGCTTGGTTGACAGTGAAGTGCTCCGATATCCGCCACTACGCCAAGCCGCAAAACGTTAGCCTCGCTTAATTAAATTCATTATATTCGTTATTATTAAAACAATATCAAATGCCTACAAAACAACTTTCAGATCTCTTTTTCCAGGCCGGAAAAACTGAATTATTAAACAATGGTGTAAGTTATAATCCACGACAATATGCAATTCAAGGAGATCCACCAAACGTTCCTCAGATAACATATAAATCAAAAAACAAAGACTTTAATTTTGTTTCTTACAAGCGTGCATATTTGGGCGGCCTGTGTAGATCTGCAAGATTATTTAGTATTAATCCAAACAATATACGATTGCAAAAAGTGGATTATGGTAAACGGTTTCAATGGGCGTTAATTGAATTAACTCAAGATGCTAAAACTGTTAAAATTGCAGACGAAGATTATCAGCCCTATATTCTAATTGGTTATAAATATGACAATCCTAGTGTAATACATTATCATTTTGGAGTTGTAAGAATGGCATGCAGCAATGGTATAATCTCCGGGTTGAAGTTTTTTTCTAATCAGGAAGTTAAAACAAAGGATTTTAAAATTTGTGATCCTTTTTTCAATCCCTGCTTGATTGATATATTAATCGGCAGATATAATTTGCTTTTTAATACAATGAAAACAATTAAGTTAACTAACGACGAGATGAAACCTGTTTTTGAGATGATTTTAGGGCGTCAACTAAAAGCTAGTGATGTTCTTGGAGAAAAGAATGATTTGGAAAACAATGAACACAGCCAATCTGAAAGCGAATTTTTTGATGCTGTATCAAAAAAATATACTAACCTAGGGAATAATATGTATGGGGTCTTTAATATGTTTACCGACTACGCGACACATTATAATGTTAACGAAAGAGATGAAGAAAATGAAATACCGCATCAAATTATTTCTAGACAACAAAGAGCTGGTGATTTTTTAGATGATCTTTTTGGATTTTTAGAGCAAAGTGGTCATTTTATTTTTGATGAAAATATCGAAAGTAAACAATTTGGAATGATTGATATTAATCCTGACAGTAATATTAATATCACCAGTATTTTAACCGCATTATCAAAAAAGTAGAAAATCATCAGATTGAAATAAGTTTAATGCTAATGAAGTAACTGTTCCTTTCTTCAGATAAGATACCTTACAATCAGAATTAACCATTCTTGCCAGAATCAACGATTACAACTATGCGTCTGTATTAACTATGGCGCAAACAGAGGGATTTACCGGGAACATTACCATTACGGAGATGGTGTCAGTATTGCATGTATCTTTAAGTTATCTTCCATTTGAGTCAAAAACAAACCATATTAAACCTCATATCCAAAATGGATACCGACATGCTTTCATTGGCTTTGAATGAAAGCAGAACCTATCAGGAAACAGTCAAAGATGTATTTGTTTCCAAGCTCGATGAAGTATTTCAAATCTTTAAATCAAATGGGAATACAGCATTGATTCCTTATGCAGGCAAATGTGGATCCGAAGAATGTACCAATCGGGGCTGTAGAGGATATTCTTTCTTTGGCAATGTATCTAACGACTTTTTAAGTTTAATTTTTGAAGAAGAAGAGGGATCCATAACAGACATACACAATTGTTATTTTATGATTCCCGAAAATGCTGATTGGGAATTCTCCAACCAAATTACCCTAAATATTTATACAGAGGATAAAGCAAGCTTTTTCCCTACTTTTGATTATTCAACCACTCAACAAAAATGTGAAGAAGCCATAAATGATTTACAAAAAGCTTTTAATAATAGAATTACAAACGAAGACGCATCTTCCTGGTTAACTTATTATAATCCACTGAAAGATAAATCGAGTCATTATATACTTCACGGGGGATTTATTAAAGCATTCAGATCGATTTATTTTGATATAGAGCGTATTCATAATTTGATATCAAAAGAAAAGGAAGCGGTAAATGCAATAAATGATTTCCGTTTAATTTCACCTACAGACAACGAAGCTCTTTTATCCTGGCTTGTAAAATATGAAGAGTTTGGACAGGATTTAGATTATTTTGTTGCTGATTTAATCATTGATTTTAAAGAGGCGGTAGCAAATGGATTTATCCCCCTCAAGGGCAATCATGAAATTCATTTTCTGGTAGACCGATCCTCAAAAATTCCTGTCTTCTTAGATACATTCAGCGAACGATACTGGAACTATGTAAAAAGCATTTCTAATGCCGGGACTTATGAAGGCACACAAGATTATTATACACTGGATCGGTTGTTTCTAACAGAATATGTAGAGCGGCGAAATAATCAAAATAACCTAGAATAACAAACTTCTTCAAGAGTCCAAATTCCAAAAGGAACTTCCATATATCAGATGATGAATTCCATGGAGGTGATTGATTAGGCCAAACAGTATTGGGCATTTTGAATCCTTTTTATACCCGATAGGGTTTTATTTGCATCCTTATTGTAAGTATTACACCCTATAAGGTATAAATATATTATTTTCGAAACAAATACACCCGAAAGGGTGCAAATACGATAATAAATATTATATTTACACCCAAAAGGGTATAAAATGAACCTTGCAGGCTTTGTAAAAGACAAGCGTAAATCGGTGAAACTCACCCAGCCCGAACTGGCTGAAAAAGCCGGTGTAGGCTTGCGTTTCATTCGGGAACTGGAGCAGGGTAAGGAAAGCCTGAGGTTAGATAAGGTAAATCAGGTACTGCAACTTTTTGGCTACGAGGTAGGGGCAGTGAAATTAGATATGAAGGAATTATTGAATCAGGAATAGTTAAAGACTCCAGATTAACTCATTAAAATTCATCATTGCGTAAAGCGGTCATAAAAATTGAAGATCAATTTGCCGGTTGGCTCACTCAGGATGAGCAGGGGTATCATTTTGTGTACGACCAGGCGTATGCAGCACAGCCGGGTGCCCGGCCGGTAAGTTTAACCCTGCCGCTGCGTGAAGCACCTTACACCTCAAAAGTACTGTTCCCCTTTTTTGATGGCCTGATACCGGAAGGATGGTTGCTGGATATAGCTGAAAAGAACTGGAAGCTGAATCCCCGAGATCGGATGGGATTATTGTTGGCCTGCTGTAAAGATTGCATCGGTGCAGTGAGTGTAGAGGAAGTAAAAGAGGAGGATACACCATGAACAACTGTCTGTTTTGTTATCATCCCCTGAGCGCAAACGAGCAGGACTTTCACAGATCCTGCTCCAAGAAGATATTTGGACAGCCCACTCCTCCGACATTGCCCTATTCAGAAAAAGACCTGGAGCCTTTGGCCAAAGAGGTGATACGGAGCCAAACAGCAGTGACAGGAGTACAGGCCAAACTGTCACTGCACATCACCGGCAAGCATAAAGAGAGCACCGAAAGAAGATTCACCATTGTGGGCTTATGGGGTGGGTATATTTTGAAACCACCTCCCACTTTGTATCCGCACTTGCCGGAAGTGGAAGATGTAACCATGCATTTGGCCCAATTAGCCAAAATAAAAACAGCGCCCCACAGTTTGATTCGTCTGCAATCTGGCAACCTGGCGTATGTAACGAAGCGGATAGACCGAACAAAAAAGGATAAATTGGCCATGGAAGATATGTGCCAACTTACTGAACGGCTTACCGAAGACAAATATAATGGCAGCTATGAACAGATTGGCAAGGCCATTCAGAAGTATTCAGTAACTCCCGGATTGGATGTAGTGAATTTTTTTGAGTTGGTACTCTTCTCTTTCCTTACAGGCAATGCTGACATGCATTTGAAGAATTTTTCCTTGCTGGAGCAACCAGGTTTGGGTATGACATTATCACCGGCTTACGATTTGGTGAATACCGCTTTGGTAAATCCTGCCGATGATGAAGAAATGGCATTAACCCTAAATGGCCGAAAGAAGAAACTGAAAAAGCAGGATTTTGTAGCAGCGATGAACACATTGAAGGTGGAAGAAAAGCAGCAGGAAAACATCTTTAACAAGATGTGGAAAACATTGCCCAAATGGCAGGAGATGATAGACCGCAGTTTTATGAGTAATGAATTTAAAGAACAGTATAAAACTATTTTAACGGAAAGAATAGATCGATTTGAATAGCGGTTGATCGTTAATGCCAAGTCAAAAATCTGTACATGAGTAAAACAGAAATAGTAAATGCCTCAGAAAGGAAGTTAATAGCGAAGATAAAGTCATTATTAACCTGAGCGACCCACCTTATTAAAAAGCTGGCGCTAAATATGAAATGATAAGTGGTAATATTATCAATGCAACTGAATCAACGATATGGGCATATCCAAGTTGAATATTAAATTTGAGAAACCTACTGCTTTTAAGGTTTGCTTTGATGATAAAATTAAAGATGACTCAAAAAAAAATCATATTAAGCCACATATCCAAAATGGATGCCGGTAGTGATGAAGGCACACAAGATTATTATACACTGGATCGGTTGTTTCTAACAGAATATGTAGAGCGTCGAAATAATCAAAACAACCTGGAATAAATTTATCTCATTGAGGTCTGATAATATGTCAAGTTTTATGCGCCAATAACTTGACATAAAAAAAATTATATCCATGTAATTTAATTCAATATACCCTTCTGCTCCCCAAGACAACATCCAACTACTTTTTTCACTCATCAAATAGACGGAGGTCTGCCCATCTAGCTTTACATGCTAAATACACATAAAATGCAGACCAATCAACCCAATACTCCCGATCCGGAAGACGATCAAAAACAGGAAATCAACTCTGCGGGCGAGCAGGGTAAAGTCACAGAAGATGAAACCCTCAAAAACATGATGGTTTTCATGGAAGCACTTCTCAAGGAAATCGAAAAAGACGAGCAAAACAATTCATCAAATAAAAATCATAAACCATGAGCGAGAAATTTACCCCGGACGATCTGCCGGATTTTGGCGAGCCGTTCATTAAAAGAAAAACTTATCAGATAGATCCCGATATCCTTGTTGGTATTGAAAAGGACTTATCCGATGAAGGCGCCACCATCATTCACTGTCATTATACATCATCGGAAAAGTATATCAACGGCGGATGGATCAATATCTCTCCCACCACCTACCTGCTCAATAAAACAGACAACAGTCTGTTGCGTATGATTCAGGTGTATAATATTCCGGTCAGCCCCGAGCGTCATTTTTTTACCAAAGTCCGGCAGAAAAAAACATTTACGCTGTTCTTCCCAAAACTGCCCGAAAACTGGGATTTCTTTTCTATTCTTGAGGTAACCTCTGAGCCATCGCCCTTCACCAAACATGATATCAAAAGAAATGAATCGGGGATATATCAGGTCATCGTGGATTAATTAATAGTGGAAATATGCAAAGAGTTTTTTTACTGAACAATAATCAACGCCGCCACGTTTTTCATTCGGAAAACGCCCTTCAACAGGTGCAACTCGTATCTTTTGAATACAACGTAAAAGACGCTGACGACCTCAGCTCTTTTATGTTTCAATGGCATCTCCCGGGAAGCCAACATACGGCTTGTCAGCACTATAATATGGCTTACAAAAAACTACCACCGCTCATTTCAGGTTTGCCTAAACATGATCTGCTGAAAAGACTGCAGAAATTTTACGGAGAAGATGACCAATTTTATAGCTTTACAATTGAGCTCGGTAAATCATTCCGGTCGAATGAGTCTTCTCTCGTCATTATAATGGATACCTGTGATCTTTCAACTGCATTGTAAAAATTCTTGGCTCTAAAAAAGATATTTTATTAGTTTATAGCGGTGAAATAGATCTCATCCGGATACTCGCCAAAAACATATTCAGTTACGGGACAAAGCCAGAGCTGATGCTGAAAATGGTGATGGTTGTATTCGACTGCCTGATAATAGGCCCCATATTCAACCGGTGCATGACCGATTTCTTCCAGTAGTTCTCTGTTAAGGCCGTGCTTGATCTTTTTAAGTCGACCGGAGTAACCTTTGAATGATTTCGTGGATAGCTTAAGTGTGATCCGGTCTCCCTGTTGAGAGAGCATATCCAGGAAGGTGTCAGCACCATCTACCATCATCAGATTTGCTTTAAAACCCAAACCCATTTCTAGAAATTCGGGCAAATCAGCATACCAGATACCATCTTCTTTAATAAAAGATAGATTTTGCTTTGTTGCAGAAGCAGTGGGGCGAAGAATGTTGTACACTTTCATAATAATAATATTTTATGCAAAGTTCGCACAGAAGTAGTCTGTTATCATTTATCTGAAAGCTTACAGAAAAAGCGGCTAAATAATTTCAGTCATCATGGACTTTATAAGCCAAGAAAAGTGGATGTCTTTAAAAAATTTAAAAATTGGATTCAAGGGAAATAGTTACCGCCAACACAACGATTTCTTCTGGTTTGATTGAGTAGTATAACATGTATTACTTCACTCACTCGCCCACGCCAGAGTCGCAATGCTCAATGAAGAAGGATTAGCCTTCAGAATAATATCGCCGCATGCTTCCAGTGTAGCACCGGTAGTAATCACATCATCCACCAGTAAAATATTTTTTTGCTCGATAGCAGACGGCTCATTTACGATAAATCCTGACCGGACATTGATCCAACGCTCACCCTTCCCCTTATGTGTCTGCGTTTCGGTGGATTTGATTCTCTGTACAACATGGTCCTGTACAGGAATGCCAGTAACCTGTGCAATCCCTTCGCATAACAACGAGGCCTGATTATATCCTCGCTTCTTTTGTCGTTGGGAATGTATGGGCATGGGCACCATACAATCAAGAGGATTGATTCTTGGATTATCCTTGATCATATGTCCCATCAATATCCCCATCTGTAAACAAACCTCCCTGTGATGCTGATACTTAAACGCATGAATGATCTGCTGAAGGGGACTGTTCTTGATAAAATAATAAGCAGCAAAGGCGTTTCTTACTCTTAGCCGTCCATAGAAAATTTTTTCAACTGGATTCGCCGGAATATTTTCGAAGCCGGTGGGTGATAAATCCATCAGGCAGTTCAGACAAACATATTGCTTGTGATCGGAAAGATGTTCACCGCAGCCGGCACAGGCATGCGGATAAAATAGATGCAGCAGATCGCCGGCTGCTTGCTGTAGATAGGTTAGCATGATGTAAAGTTAAAAAAGATACTGATACAGCTCTTCTACTTTACTCATCGTAACGATCTGAATGTTGAATTTTTTAAAAGGATTTGATTTCTTCTCTTTGGATGCCAGGTTGTATTTGCTGATGATCATTTTTTCAAAACCCATCTTCTCCGCTTCCGCAATGCGCTGCTCAATGCGATTCACCGCTCTGATCTCTCCGCTTAACCCAACTTCCCCGGCAAAACATATATTCGATGGTATGACAGTATCTTCATAACTAGAGAGCAAGGCACTCAATACGGCCAGATCAATGGAAGGATCTTCCACTTTAATTCCGCCCGCAATATTTAAAAAAACATCTTTCATGCCAAACTGAAAGCCACCCCTCTTTTCGAGAACGGCCAGTAAAAGCTGCAATCGTCTCAAATCAAAACCACTCACGGTTCGCTGTGGTGTACCATACACACTTTGGGTAACGAGCGCCTGCACTTCAATCAACAAAGGACGAACACCTTCCAGCGTTGAGGCAATCGCAATACCGCTCAGCGCATCTTCCTTCTGCGTGATAAGAATTTCACTGGGATTGCTCACCGGTCGCATGCCCGATTCAATCATTTCATAAATACCCAGCTCAGACGTGGATCCAAAACGGTTCTTCATCGTGCGCAACATGCGATAGGCATAATGACGATCGCCCTCAAACTGCAATACGGTATCCACCATATGCTCCAGAATTTTCGGTCCGGCAATATGTCCCTCCTTGGTAATATGTCCTATAATAAATACAGGCGTTTCTGTTTCTTTCGCAAACCGCTGAAATTCGGCCGCTGTTTCACGTATCTGACTTACACTGCCGGCCGCGCTTTCGATCAATGGTGAATGAAGCGTTTGTATGGAATCAATGATGATTAATTCCGGTTTGAGTTTTTTTATTTCCTGAAAGAGGGTATGCGTATTCGTTTCGGTGAGCAGATAAAAGGATTCGTTCATATATCCCAACCGGTCTGCCCGCATTTTAATCTGCTGCTCACTCTCTTCGCCACTTATATATAATATAGTATGATCCTTGAGTTGTAATCCCATTTGCAAAAACAACGTAGATTTACCTATACCCGGTTCGCCGGCAACCAAGGTGATGCTTCCCGGAACAATGCCGCCGCCTAATACCCGATTCAGTTCCGCATCCGCCGTCAACCATCGGGGTGTATCACCGGTCGTTACTTTTGAAATAGAAATAGTCTTGATATCTTTCGCACTCGTCTTCCATGTTTGCGCCGTTGCACTGATATTATCCTTTGTAATGATTTCTTCTGCAAATGTATTCCATGACTGACAGCCTGGACATTTACCTAACCACTTCGCTGATTCATATCCGCACTGCTGACAATAAAATGCTGTTTTTAATTTTGCCATGATAAAAAATTTAATCATCGATCATATTGATCGATTCAAAAATTTGTTGGAAAGAAAAATAAAAGTAAGTGATTAAATGTGACCTTGACAAAAAGTAAAAGGGCTGAAATTTCTTTCAACCCTTTGTACTTACTAACCCATTAAATTCTATTGCTAAATTACAAATTGCCGTAAGATTTCAAAATTATTTTTGGTCAATGTGCATAATTTTTTTAAAAAAAGCAGCTAATTTATCTACTTGATAACAATCCTTTAACATATATTAAAACATTGATTTTCAATGATTTAATTTTTTGTTTCAAAGCGCCGGAATATTTATCGAGCCAATTCTTATTTATATTTTTGACATCTTGTCATGTCATAATAGCTTGTTTTGTTATAGCCTTCTTTTTGGGGCGTTTGGTGGTATTTTTGTGGCTTCATTTCATAAATTCTGATATATGACTCCGGGCATTCTTTTTATTTCTCTGTTATTTATGGGTATCGGTTTTTTGGTGCAGATGCGCCTGAAAAGCAAATTCAGACACTATGGTCAGCAACCCCTCCAAAGCGGGTTGACCGGTAAAGAAGTAGCGGAAAAAATGCTCCGCGAAAATGGGATTTATGACGTACAGGTGGTTTCTGTAAACGGTTTTTTATCAGACCATTACAACCCAATGAATAAAACAGTCAACCTGAGTCCGGAAGTTTATCAAAGCAATTCCGTCGCCGCCGCGGCGGTGGCTGCCCACGAATGCGGTCATGCTGTCCAACATGCCACTTCCTATCAATGGCTGATGCTTCGCTCCCGACTGGTTCCGATCGTACAAGTCAGCACGACTTTATCCCAATGGATCCTTGCCATCGGCGTGGGTATGCTCGGCTTCGGCGGAGGAAACAGCACCGTCTTATTAATAGGAATTGTTTTATTTGCGGCATCTACTTTATTCTCTATCGTCACCCTTCCGGTTGAATTCGATGCCAGCAACCGCGCCCTCGCCTGGTTAAATACAACCAACATAACACGTGGTTCCGAACACGAAGGTGCAAAAGATGCGCTCAAATGGGCCGCCGCCACCTACGTAGTAGCCGCTTTAGCTTCTATTGCAATGCTCGTGCAATACATTTTAATTTATCTGAGTAGAAGGGATTGATGTGTATGAAGTCAAAAATCAAAAGTCAAAACCCATAAGTTTCTGTTTTTTTGGTTTTGACCTTTGCCTTTTGACTTTATTACCTTTCTTATTGTTTATTTTTGCCAACATTTGTTAGCCAATCAATTGTTGCTATGAATACTATTGCTTCGGAGAAAGTACGGATCGTTACGGCGGCTTCTTTATTTGACGGTCACGATGCGGCCATCAACATCATGCGCCGTATCATGCAAAGCATGGGCGCGGAAATCATCCACCTCGGACACAACCGAAGCGTTCACGAAATCGTCGAGGCAGCGATCGAAGAAGATGCGCACGGCATCGCCATCACGTCCTATCAAGGCGGACACGTAGAGTTTTTTAAATACATGAAAGACCTGCTCGCCGAAAACGGCTGTGGTCATATCAAAATATTTGGCGGTGGTGGTGGTACAATTCTCCCGACAGAAATTGACGAACTGCATGCTTATGGTATCACCCGTATCTACTCTCCGGATGATGGAAGAAAGTTAGGGCTCGAAGGAATGATTCAGGATGTGATCGATCGATGTAAAGAGAATGCTGCTTCCGTTATAGAAAAGCCTTCTCACTGGAACGGCAAACTTCCCTTAGGTGAAACGAAAGACATCCGACGAATCGCGCGCGCGATCAGTTGCGCTGAACTGGGCATCTCCTATGAACAGTTGATGCAGGAGATCAATAAATCAAATGGCCAAACAAAAATTCCGGTATTGGGTATTACCGGAACAGGTGGTGCCGGAAAATCTTCGGTAACCGATGAGATCGTCAGAAGATTCATACATACTTATTCCGATAAAACGATTGCGGTCATATCCGTTGATCCCTCCAAGAAAAAAACCGGTGGCGCTTTACTGGGTGACCGTATCCGCATGAACTCGATCTCTCATCCGCGCGTATATATGCGGAGTCTGGCTACGCGCGAAAGCGATAAAGCCCTCAGCGCGTATGTTCAGGAAGCGATCGATGTATGCAAAGCGGCTGCTTTTGATTTTATCATTCTGGAAAGTGCAGGGGTTGGTCAAAGTGATGCGTCAATCCTCGAATATTGTGATCTGAGTTTATATGTGATGACGCCGGAATACGGCGCTGCCTCTCAGTTGGAAAAAATCAACATGTTGGATTATGCCGATGTCATCGCCATCAATAAATTCGATAAGGCGGGAGCACTCGATGCCATCGCGGATGTAAGAAAACAATACAAGCGCAATCATAAACTTTTCAGCGCTGCCGATAATGAATTACCCATCATTGGAACCATCGCTTCGCAATTCAATGATGCAGGCATCAACGAGCTGTTTCAGCAACTGATTCAGAAAGTAGAAGCCAAGACAGAAGTAAAGTTTGGCGGACAAGAATCCATCAAACATAAAGACACGGTCAGCAAGTCATTGATCATCCCTCCTGCAAGAGTGCGTTATCTCAGTGAAATCGCCGATACCGTGAAAGATTATAATCAACTGGTAGAAGAACAGGCGCGCATCGCTTCTAAGATCTACCAATTGCAGGGGGCGAAAGAAACATTACTAAAGACAAATACCGGAGCTGATTTATTAAGCATCATCGATCAGCAAATCACTTCGCTCATTGAACAACAGACGCCCGTTGCCAAAAAGCTGGTGAATCATTGGCCCGATAAAGTAAAAGCCTATCAGGCAGATCACTATGAATATAAAGTAAGAGATAAGATCATCAAACAACCAATGTTTACCACCAGCTTAAGTGGCACGCGTATTCCAAAGGTTGTTTTACCGAAATATAACGACTGGGGTGATTTACTCAAATGGCAGGCACAGGAAAATGTGCCGGGTAGTTTTCCATTCACCGCCGGCGTATTTCCTTTGAAACGTGAAGGAGAAGATCCAACCAGAATGTTTGCCGGTGAAGGCGGACCCGAGCGTACCAACAAACGCTTTCACTATGTTTCATTGGGTCAGCCGGCACATCGTTTGTCCACAGCCTTCGACAGTGTAACATTATATGGTGAAGATCCGGCGCATCGTCCGGACATCTACGGAAAAGTAGGTAACAGTGGGGTAAGCATTGCTAATGTGGATGATGCGAAGAAATTATACAGTGGTTTTGATCTCTGCGATCCTAAAACATCGGTGAGTATGACGATCAATGGTCCGGCACCCATGCTGCTGGCTTTCTTTATGAATGCCGCCATCGATCAGCAATGTGAAAAATGGTTGGAAAAAGAAGGCAAATGGTCACTGGCAGAAGAAGCTTTCGAAAAAAAATACGGAAAGGGTGCAAGACCGAAATATAATAACACCTCATCCCCCGACAGTTTACCGGAAGGCAATAATGGACTGGGGTTAAAATTACTCGGACTGAGTGGTGATGAAGTTTTACCGGCTGATGCTTATGAAGAATGCAGAACCCGTGCGCTGCAACAGGTAAGAGGAACGGTGCAGGCCGATATCTTAAAAGAAGATCAGGCACAAAATACCTGTATCTTCTCAACCGAGTTTGCATTGAAATTAATGGGAGATGTGCAGCAGTATTTCATTGAGCAAAATGTCCGCAACTTCTACAGCGTAAGTATCAGTGGTTATCATATTGCAGAAGCAGGCGCTAATCCGATTACGCAATTAGCCTTCACGCTCGCCAACGGATTTACGTACGTTGAGTATTATCTCAGTCGTGGCATGAACATTGACGACTTCGCTCCCAATCTCTCTTTCTTTTTCAGTAATGGCATGGATCCGGAATACAGTGTAATCGGTCGTGTTGCGAGGAGAATCTGGGCGAAAGCGATGAAATATAAATACAAAGCAAACAAACGCAGTCAGATGTTGAAATATCATATTCAGACATCCGGCAGAAGTTTGCACGCACAGGAGATCGACTTTAATGATATCCGTACGAGCTTACAGGCATTGTACGCCATCTATGATAACTGTAATTCATTACACACAAATGCGTACGATGAAGCCATCACCACGCCTACAGAAGAAAGTGTTCGTCGGGCGATGGCCATACAGTTGATCATCAATCGTGAATTGGGCACCGCTAAAAATGAAAACCCGAATCAAGGATCTTTTCTGATCGAAGAATTGACGGACCTGGTAGAAGAAGCGGTCATGAATGAATTCAATCGCATCACCGAAAGGGGTGGTGTACTGGGATCAATGGAAAGAATGTATCAGCGCAATAAAATTCAGGAAGAAAGCTTGTACTACGAACATCAGAAACATACGGGTGAATTACCGATCGTTGGGGTAAACACTTTCCTGAATAAGAATGGAAGTCCGACAACCATTCCCGGAGAGGTTATCCGAAGCACCACCGAAGAAAAAGAACAGCAGATCAGTAATCTTCAGGCTTTCTGGAAGCGGAACGAAAATCGAAGCACGGAAGAACTAAAGAAGCTGAAAGAAACAGCCGTTACAAACGGCAATATCTTTGCACAATTAATGGAAACGGTTAAATACTGTTCATTAGGACAAATTACCAATGCGCTTTATGAGGTAGGTGGACAATACAGAAGAAATATGTAGTATCTTAAGGGCGACTTTAATACGTTGCATCGATGAAAATCAATAACCCGGAAGAAATACTTATCCGACTAATCCTGCGGCGATTTGGTATCAACGCATACGATTTTTCGGGCATGAAACAGCTGGCTCTTACCATCAATCAAAAATTTGGAGAGAAAGTATCAGTAAACACCCTCGCGCGAATTGCAGGGCTTCGCTCCGACACAAGAAAACCCTATCTCCACACGCTGGATCTTCTCGCTAAAACAGCCGCCTTCAATTGTTATAAAACATTTGAAACCTATGTACGGCAGAAATCAAGACTCCAACTGACGGACAACCAGGAATTGATGAAGCCTTTTGTTGCAGACTATACTAAAACAGCCATATTAAACAATGACCTTGTTTTCTTAAAAAATCTTATTACGCATATTGAAAAAAACGGATGCACCATTGAAGACTCATTCAGTATTGCGTATGCCATGGTGGAAGGTCTGCGCCAAACCAAAAACACAAAAGATATCATTCGGCTGTTGGTGAACTGCCCGGTTTCTATCGATCTGTTTTTTGAAAACTACATTGACCGTGATCATTTTGCCGGCTATTACGGTAAATCGATGGTTGATATTGCTGCTCAGACAAAAGAAGGCGAACGCATATACCTTCTTTCAAATGCTATTGCACTGTATTATGAAAAGAACAACAATCTGCTGCGGTCATATAAACAGCGGGGAAAAAAATTAGCATCGGCAAATACATCCTTGACAGAAAAAATGTTGCGGCAAGGCTGGGTGTTTCCGGTGGCAAGGTGGATGGGAGCTGTTGCTGATTTTCATTATACAAATTCTGAAAAAAAGCAGGCAGAGAAAATCATCGAAAAAGTAATCGACTATTCTTCATTTTTAAGTGCTGATGAGCAAATGATTCTGCTGAGCGAGGTGTCTGCTTCCGCCCATCATCTGGAGGCGCCTTTAAGAAATAAGCTCGTGGATATTTACAAAGACTGCAAAGAACAAACCGTCATCGAGTTCGATAGTCTCGTCAACGCAGGCTTGAACCTTATGGCGGTTGATAAATCAACACATCTTCTTACCTACAGGAATGTAGAAAATTATATCAATAAATATCCGCTTCAGTTCAGCATGTGTAAAAGTATGCTGCAAAAAAAAGCCGTTAACCTGTTTCGATGATGCTTTTTAAAGAAAACACCTTCCTGTACTTTTACGCGGCTGCCTCTGTTTTTTATTTTGCGGATATTTTACAAAAGAATACCTCACAAAACCGGTGGACCTGGGGTTATCTCACGGTTCGATCACTATATACATTTATCCCGGCGCTCATCGGGACCATGCTGATTGCGGGTACAACAACCTTTCCGAATATCACAAACCTCTTCTTGATGATCGGGTGCTCAGTGATATGCGGCGGTGGTTTGTTTTTTTATATCAAAGCAGTGAACTCACTCAACTTTGCCAATGTGGGCTCTCTGTATATCGTCGGCACTGTTTTTCAGCAGGTGGTGGGTGTAAGCTTTTTAGGAGAGTCCTTCTATCTAAGCGATATACCAGCCATGATGCTCATGAGCTTTGGTTGTGTGTATCAGCTTTTTACATCAAAAGACCGACGGGGCGCTTCGGCTGTACTGGCGAGCAGTTTCTGCTGGACAATCGGATATATTCTTCTTTCTTTCCCGTTAAAAACATCCAATATATACTGGAGTATGACCATCATGGAGGCCACTATTTTTATAGTTTGTCTGGCCGTTACGCTGTGGCATCAAAAAAAACATATAGCCGATATTCGTTCGCTGAATCGAACGGAACTACGATGGAAATTTATATTAATAGGTATCCTGATTGGGGCCGGTTCATATTTTAACAATATGATGTACAGTAAAATTCCTGTATCAACAATCAGCTTTTTACAGCTATCTGCGATGCCGGTAACCTTCCTGATCAGCATGCGCATTTTCCGGGAAAAACTCAGTCGCGCGGAATGGGTAAGTTTTGGAACTGCCCTGGCCGGATTTACTATCTATTTGTTGGGGAGATACGGGCAGTGATTTTCCCTGATCTCTTTGAATTTTCCGACCTGTAATGTATATTTACTTTCCTTCCTTTAAAAAACCACTCCCTTTACCTTAAGAGTCTATATTGTTGAATCATTCTAAATTTAGTTTATGCGCACAAAGATCTCTTTGACGGTAGTGTTGATTATTTTTTCAGCTCTTTTTTCCGGCGTATTTGCACAAGGAAATGCACATGTGAACGGAGGAGGAACAGGTGTTGAGTTTGGGAAAAAATCCACCTTTGTTTTCAATGCTGTTGAAACAAATGACGGAGTTGTTGGTCATCTGGTTTATCACCTGCGTTCGTTCAATGTTTCCTTTCAGATGAGCTTGGATTGCATGCAAATTCGAGGCAATCGGGCAACACTGAGCGGCACCGTCAACAGTGTGACCGGCGACAATATCCCCTTTTATATTTTCCCGGGAAGTCGGGCTTCTTTTACAGTAGAAGATAATGGTAATGGTCGCAACAAAGACCGTATCAGTGATGTGGTTTTTGGGGCGCGCTGTATTGATGATCTCGATACCTATATACCCATACAGGGAAATATCAGCATTAAGGAGTAGCCTGATGTTCTCGAAGGAGCCGGCTATGACCGATTAAACAAAATCGTCTCATTGGTTCAATTTTTCTTTATTTCGTAGTTGGCGAATACTGAAAAAATGCAGGATTTAAAAGAAGGCATACATTTTTATTACGACACAAACGGTAACATGGTTTTTACCGAACAATATCATCTGGATAAAGGATATTGTTGCGGTCACGGTTGTTTGCATTGTCCCTTTGATTACGAAAATGTTCCTCCCACGCGTCGCCAATTATTACTAAAGGAAAAAAAGAATGCCGACAAAGAAAAAGTCCATAAAGAAAACTGACGCGCAAAGAACCACGGGTCCGGCAAAAGAATATAGCTTTTTCAATGATGTTTATGATATTGTCCGCCTGATACCTAAAGGCAGGGTCACCAGCTATGGCGCTATTGCTGCCTATCTCGGCACAAAGTTATCGGCACGCATGGTCGGCTGGGCCATGAATGCTTCCCATCAGGCCGTTCCGGCTGTGCCAGCTCATCGCGTAGTCAACAGAAATGGCATGCTCACCGGCAAACATCATTTTGCAAGCCCTACACTCATGGAAGAGCTTTTGCAAAAAGAGGGCCTGCGTGTTATCAATGACAAAGTGGTTGATTTTGATCAACTCTTCTGGGATCCTGCCAAACAGCTGGAAAAACTTCTTTAAGACGGGGGTATATTTTTTTTCTTTCATTAAACCGTTTACTGAAAAATTAGTCTGTAAGAGGTTATACAGCATGTATGCGCAAAATATTCTTTGTATTATTATTTATTTTAGGATTTATTCTTAGTTCGCAATCCATTATTGATTTCGGATGTGTGAATCTGCCGGGTATTCCGTTCAATTATAGCAATATCCTTTTGCCGCAGGATATTTTAAATAATCTGCCGGATATGGATAATACGCCAGCAGATAATCCTATAACGGATGCCGGGGCCACATTGGGCAGGGTGCTTTTCTACGATCAGGATCTTTCCCTGAATCATACGATCTCCTGCGCATCTTGTCATATTCAAAAATTCTCCTTCACCGACACAGCCAGGTTCAGCATTGGTTTCAATGGTCAAAAAACCCGAAGAAACTCAATGGGATTAATTCATGCAAGATTTCAGCGCGACAGTACCTTCTTTTGGGATAACAGGGCTGCATCCCTCGAAGACCAAACCCTTATTCCCATTCAGAGTCCCGTAGAAATGGGATTGAACTTAGATACGCTCATTAGCAGGGTGTCAGCTAAATCATTTTATCCAGCACTCTTTAAAGATGCATTTGGAAATTCAGATATCAATGCCAATAAAATATCCAGAGCCCTCGCACAGTTTATTCGAAGCATGAACACCTTTGGTTCAAAATTCAGACGAGGCGTAAACACCACCAATGGTAACCCTTCAATAACCCCATTTATAAATTTTACACAAGAAGAAAATCTCGGAAAAGATTTATTCATGGATATTCGGCGGGGAAATTGTCAGGCATGTCACACACGTAATGTAATGGTTCCCCAAGGGGCACAGAATATTGGACTGGATCTGGTATATGCAGATAACGGGGTAGGGGCTGTCTCCGGTAATCCGGATTCGAGACAAAATGGAAAATTTAGTGTTCCGTCCTTAATTAATATTGAACTGACGGCACCTTACATGCATGACGGAAGATATAAAACACTGGAAGAGGTAGTCAATTTTTATAGCGACTCTATCAAATCTCACCCCAACCTAAGCGGTTTCCTGAGAGAAATTCTTCCGAATAATCCTAGCCCGAATAACAACCCCTGCGAGACCTGTCCCCCAAGAATTATTCGCTACACAGATACAGAAAAAAAAGCACTTGTTGCTTTTCTAAAAACACTGACAGACACAATCATAACAAATGACGCAAGGTGGAGTAACCCTTACTGTTCTTCAGTAATATCAGGCACACAAGAGATTCGTCCATTACTGAGTACCCGCATCTTTCCTAACCCCGCAGCAGCGTCAGGCAATATTTTCCTTGAAATAACCAATGGACAAGTCCATCTTATTAATATCTCTATATTTTCTGCCAGCGGCAAACTAATATATAAAGACTCTTTCAGGGGGGTGCCGGGCAAACAAACAATTACCCTCTCTGATCTTTCATTGCGGTCGGGCGCCTACATCTTACAGATAGAAAGCAGCCGACAGCAAAAAATCAGTCACCGAATCGTTGTGGAATAAGCGGCGACTCTCCAAAAAAATTCAGGTTTATATCATATGGGCATAGAATAATTAAAACGCCTTATCTTTAATTCATGCCGGCCAATAAAGATGCGCTCACCCGATACAGGGTCATTGACAAATGTCTGAACGATAAATGGAGAAAATATCCCACGCTGGAAAATCTGGCAGATGCCTGTTCGCGTGCATTACAAACAACGATTTCTACCTCAACCATCGAAAAAGATTTGGCTGCGATGAAACGTCCCGCACCCGGCGGATATAATGCGCCAATTGTTTACAATAAAATTCACAAGGGATATCTCTATGGCGAAGTGGGTTTTTCAATCAATGAATTACGACTCGAAGAAGAAGAATGGGAAGCGCTGGCTTATGCATCAAATCTTCTTTATCAGTATAAAGAAGTTCCTTTATTCAATGCATTTAAAGAAGCCATTGAAAAAATCAACACCCGTTTTACGATCCCTTATGATTACACCGATGAAGACTTTGAGTCTTTGGTGTTATTTGAAAAAGGCCATGCAACCGGCGGATATCATTGGCTGGCCATCATTTATCAGGCGATTAAACAAAAATTTTTGGTAACGTTCCGGTATGAAAATATTTACAAGAAAGAAGAACGATCCTATCAGATTCATCCTTATCTCCTCAAAGAACACAGGAATCGATGGTATATGATCGGCTGGGAACAAGGCCGGGAAACCTATCTCACCTTTGCCCTTGATCGGATCACAGAGGCAAGTATTGTTGAAAAGAAACAAAAAAGAAGAACAGATTTCAATCCAAGACTCTTCCTTCAGCATTCGGTCGGCATCATGGAAGGAGATGGCACCGCCACTCCGATCGAACTTGAATTATTGGATCCTGTGGATAAACTGATATTGCTCGAGCCGCTGCATCCTTCACAAGAAGTCATCAGACAAAGTACCCGCTCTACCCATTTAAAAATGCAGGTCAATATCAATCCCGAACTGATTCAACGCATCCTGAGCATGGGCGCGCACTGCAAAATCAAAAAACCGAAATCGCTTCGTATAGCTATTAAAGAAGAGCTGGAAAAAACATTACGCCACTACAATGAATAATTCATTGTTTAAAAGAATAATGAATCAAATCTTTCCCGGCGAGTATCTTCCAGTGTAAGTTTATTTACGGTCATATAGGAACTTCTGACAAATAATCCGGGTTCAATATAATACCCGAAACCATTGCCGTGATTGGCCAGATGAGATTCTTCACAGATATACATCAGTTGGCGATTAACCAGAAAGTAATAATAATTGTCGAGTTTAAGTATGGCCAGATGAATGGGACAGGACACAGGCAGATCAGGAAATATTTTCTGATAACGGTGAAATACGCGTTGATGGTCTTTCTGAAAATGCATAACCACGCCACGTTCTCCATCGGCTGAAACCGTAAACCGGTTCAGATATTCTCTGTTTTCATCAAAGCCCCATACTATTCCGAAGTGGCCATGCTGATCATGGCTTAACAGTTCCATGCTGGTTTCAATCATCCAGTTTTCTCCGATATCAGCCGGAATATTATTATGATATATGTTCCACCGACTGTCAGTCAGATTTTCCATATAATAATGGTTGTTCCGGATAAAAGCTCTTTCACTGTCTTTATCTACAATCTCCCATGCCGTCTGATCGGGAACAAATATTTTATCAAAGACCACTTTCTGCTGGGTAAGCTGAAATGTCTGAGGGGTAATTGTCATGTTTGGTTTTTTTCAAAAGTAAACTGGCAGACCACCGCCTATTGGAGGAGTGAATTTTAATTAGTAATTAATAATTAATAATGAATAATTGGGGGCATCGTTTAGATGGATGCACAGGCACCACGACAACATGATACCATGACACCATGCCGTTTTCAAGTAGCTAACTCCCTTTACCTCCTCTTGCTTTTGAGATACTTGCTTCGGATCACCTCCTGCATCGTCTTATTGTTTACCTTACTCTCTACCCAGGATATGATATCCAGATAAGCGAAAGCTCTCGTTTCGTGGCGGTTTTTTTCGAGGTGACGGATATCTTCCAGTAATAATTTCAATCCTTCTCTGATATCCTGCGGACTGATATAATTTTTTTTGAGAAAGCGGAAAATCTTTTCTTCTACAACAGTCAGATTTTTCATGCGCAACATGAAGCGATGCACCGCCTTAACCAGCGAATCAAGAATATCAAAGTTGCCCAATTCATAATGACAGATGAGGTGCATGAGGCGGGCATAAGAATGAAGGTCCATTCGCAGATCGATCGGACTGTTGATGATCTCCTGTAAATAATCGATCGCCTTTTCATAATCGCCGTTGCCAAAATATAAGGAGGCAATTTTATAATTAAATACGACAATGCGGTGGGAATCCACAAAGAGGGCGTATTCCTTCAATTTGCTTTCGATCTCTGGAATCATCATCACGCCCTCCCTGAACGTTCCTTTCATAAGATGACCATTGATTCTGGCCGTGGTAATATAAAGCGATGTATGGGTGCGGAAATTATCATACTTGCGCGCAATGTCAGATGATTCAAACGCGATAAATTTATCGAGGGTAGTATCAAACAATTTAAAATTGCGCAAATCAAAATGAGCATTGAGTAAAGCATGTACTCCTTTAATATAATGACCCGTCTCTACTGATTTAAGAATAGGCTCGGCCTCAAACAGATCGACCCATTTTTGCGCATAGCGGTAATACATAATAAAATCCTGACGTATGAAAGCATACCAGCAATAGCTTTGATAGAGATAGAGATGTTCATAAAAACCGGATACACTATCCGGATCTTTTGGAAGCTGCTCTTTAAAAAATGTACGAATGTCTTTTTCGTCTTCCTCATTGCGGGAATGTCCGTTGAGTACATACCACCTGTACAGCAAAAGTGCCAGATTTGAAAGGCGTGTCACCCGATCAATATGTCGACCAATGGCGCTGGCTTCCTCGGTAAGGTGCTGCGTTTTTTCTGCCGGACTTCGTGTTATATGAAGGATCTCAATCTTTTTTTCCAACGAGATGATTTGGACGAGGGTATTGAATTTGCTGTGAAGCCTTGCCTGTTCTTTGGCTTTTTCCAGAATGCGCAGGCTTTGAATCTTAAGTCCTTTATTGTACAAAATACGGGCATGATCCAATAGCTCACTGAGCTGGAGATCTATATTGTCGGAGGTGCGCAAGAGCCTTAAACTGGATAAGACCTCTTTATACAGGTGATTTTTCAAATTGGCCAGTTGCGGTTTGGTCAGAGAGGGGATTTTCTTAAATATGATGCGCTCATCATAGTCTTCCATTTTATCCAACGCATCGAAGAGTTGAATCACTTTCAGATCCTCTTTAGCTGAACTACGTTTTATATACAGCTTGAAGTGGCGTTTTTCGGCCTTTTCCAGCGAATGAATCAATTGAAATAATATATCGGAATAGCGGTTTGCCATCTATATTTTGTTTTATTGAAATCCTTATCTGTAAAGGGTTTCATGTGAATTTGCCGGCTTTGCCATCATAAAAAACGACCGAACTTGGTTTTTTAACGATGTAAAGGCAGCCTACTTTTGTGTTGTGATTCTGATATAACAATCCAACAGGGATACAAAGTTCGGAACACAGCGCACTTAAATGTGCAGACAACAAGAATTTTACCTTTTTTTCATATGGCAAGCAATCGATTACGATCCGCCGTTTCTACGGTGGATCTTTTCGTTTATAGGACCGAATTTTTTTACCTGTAATTAAAAAAAGAGGGTCGCCTGGAAAAGCAACCCTGATATACTATTGATTATAAAAAGAGTTCTCAAGATTTCATGTTCATATCTCTGTTTGGAGAGATCCGGAATGATTGAACCTTTCTCCCGTTACGCCCGTAAATTTCTATAATCACATTGGCAGAACTAAGCTCTCCCAGATCGAGCATATAATTACGAATGATTTCTTTGCCGGACAAACTTTCTTCATAGAGAACTATTCCGTCTGCATCTTTCCAAATGATCTGATATTCACTTTGAGCAACCGACTCGAGTGACAGCTGATAAACGGGATGCTGATTGATCCGACCGGCCGAATACAATGAAAATGTTGTTTTGGATTTTGTTGGGTTAAGATCGTTTGCAAAAGAAGAAAGAGATAAAAACACCATGAACCCAAGAGAAAAAATCAGATTTTTCATAACAAAAATTTTAATATTAATAATCACTTTTCAGATAGCAGAGAACCGATTGGAGGCAATCAGCATGGTAGGGTTTAAAGGGTGATCCTGCCCTAAAACAGGAGTCGGTTAATCCGGATTGATGACACAAAACTAGAGCTGTTTCATTGGAGAGAAAAGTTGTATTGGGTTCATTTATATCCTTGCTAAAGAGGTGGTATTTAATTGAAACCTAATACAGCAAAGGATTTCATTCGTTTTACAGCATGATGCCCAGTGGATTTATTCAGCATGTTTTGCCCGGCGACAAGGGGTTAAATAATCAGCATTATAACGGTAAAAAAGGGGGCTTTTTACCAATGAAAATTTTTTAAAAAAGATTATAAAAAAATATGTTGGTATTATAAAAATTTTATCTTTGGATACCGTTAAGACATCTTAACCCATTAACATTCTAAACTAAAAAAAATGGCAACGAAAAAAGCAAAAAAAGCTGCTCCTAAAAAAGCTGCGAAGAAAGCCGCTCCTAAAAAGGCTGCAAAAAAAGCTGCTCCTAAAAAAGCTGCAAAGAAAGCTGCTCCTAAAAAAGCCGCTCCTAAAAAGAAATCTGCTCGTAAACCAAATGCTGCTTTCATGAAAGCGCTGACTCCCAGTGCTGATCTCGCTGCGGTAATCGGCAACAAAGCCCTTCCACGTACAGAAGCAGTTAAAAAAATCTGGGGTTACATCAAAGCAAACAAATTACAAGACACTAAAAACAAGCGTATGATCAATGCAGACGCTAAATTAAAAGTTGTTTTTGGTGGTAAAGGACAAGTGTCCATGTTTGATATGGCTAAATATCTTTCTAAGCATTTGAGCTAATTAAGACTAAGCTTTATTCTTAAACCGCTATGAATTTCATAGCGGTTTTTTATTTTGTATGATTAGTCAGCCGGAAACTTTTTATTCTCTGTAAGATATTCTCCCTGATATCGATATAAAATAAATTGATATCGCCGGCGTGATAATTTCTGCGGGTATATAAAAAACTGAAAGGAAATTTTGGTTTATCAATCCACAATACACCTTTTTGTATCATTGCACCCTGCGTTTTTGTATATACTTTATTAAACTGAAGCAGCACTGCACCTTTATGATTTTTTGGATCGGCGTATTGCTGCGAGCTCTGCCATGTCAACGGATTTACAACCAATGATGTAAATTTTTCTTTTCTTATTTTTTTAGGAATATACCCTTTCTTAAATAGTCTCCAACCCACAAGACAGTCTGTTTGCATAGAATCATTACACATTGATATATAAGTAAAGTAAGATGGCGGCAAGGGCATTCCCCATAAATAGGCTGCAACAAGCTGTTTGCGCAAGGGTTTGTCTTCAAAAAATTCTTTTAAAAGACGTGCGGCATGCAATGTTCCCTGACTATGCGATGCAATAATAATGGGGCGCTGATTATTATCGTTCTGAAGATAATGCTCAAACGCCTGTTTAATATCTTCATAGGCTATATCAAAGGCTTGTTTGGCTCTTAGCGTATCCTTTGTATAAAAAGCGGCAATATGTGCCTGACGATATCGCGGCGCATAAACGCGGCACGATCCGTTGAAAACGCTGGCCTGATATAATATACTTGAATAATCCGTCTTTGCATGAATAACAGGATCAGAGATATCCGCATTGGGTTGATGAAACCTTCTCTTATGCTTTAAAAATGTCGTGGGGTGAATAAAAAACACATCAGCAAGAGTGTCTCTTTGATCATTTATTAATGGTTGAGGAATACTGTCAGAGAGATCTTTTTTAGCAGGGTGAGCGGCCCAGTATTTGATATCAGAGTAATCCGGTTGGGAGGCCTTTTCGGAATATATTTTTTTATACGTCGGTAAAGCTGATTGATAGGCAGAGCGGCAGGAGGTGAAAAAAGAAAGAAAAAAAATCAATAAAAAGAATGAAATTGCAAAGAGAGGTGTTGTATCTTTTGTGAATGAATAGAAGCGCATGAGTGGGTTGGTTAATCGTTGCCGACAAAGTTACCCGGCTTTATTGGCAAACAAGATTCATTATTTGATTAATTTGATATTTTGTGCATATTAAACGTCATCTTCCTTTTCTTCGGTCGGTTGCCTGGTTGTCTGTAACGGCTTTTGGCGGACCGCAGGGACATATTGGGTTAATGATGCGCGAATTTGTTAAGAAACGACGCGATCTTTCTGAAGCCGAACTGTTAGAAGTGAACTCTTTTTGTCAGCTGCTTCCGGGAGCTACTTCCACCCAAACGATTTGTGTAGTGGGTTATAAGCAGGGTGGTGTTTCATTGGCCTTGCTTACTTTTTTGATCTGGATCTTGCCGGCCTGTGTGCTGATGAGTCTGTTCTCCTTCTTTTATTCGTTTGTCAGCACAAAAACACTGCACACAGATTTATTCCGGTTTTTGCATCCAATGGCGATCGGGTTTTTAATCTATGCAACCTATCTGTCTTTTTCGCATGCCGTACATAATACAATTACAAGAGGCATTGCGTTGATTGCTTTTATTCTGGGATTTATTTTTTTCAAAACGCCCTGGGTTTTTCCGTTGATTCTGATAACAGCAGGTATAGCGACGAATTTCAGCAGAAAACGAATTCCCCAGAAGGAAACCCCTCCCAAAAACGTTCGCTGGTCAAATATCTGGTTGTTTTTACTGGTTTTTGTGGTCGCCGGTTATTTGAGTGAAACCGCCCGAAAAGAAAAGTGGGAAAACAGGCGAGCTTTTAATCTTTTTGAAAATTTTTATCGTTTTGGAAGTCTTGTTTTTGGGGGCGGGCAGGTATTGGTGCCGATGATGTATGAGCAGTTTGTGGTTCGGGAAAAAACACAATATATGAAAGCGGATGAGCTGATGGCGGGAGCAGGCATCGTTCAAGCTATTCCGGGACCAATCTTTTCGGTGGCCGCATATGCGGGTGGCATGGCGATGAAAGATAAAGGAACCACCCCGCATATTATTGGTTGTCTTGTTGGTGTTGTCGGCATCTTTTTACCAGGATTACTGCTAGTCTTATTTTTCTTTCCTCTATGGGAAAGCCTGAAAAAATATGCCGTTATCTATCGATCGCTGGAAGGAATACTCGCGGCGGTGGTGGGTTTAATGTTTGCGGCAGCTCTCTATTTGTCCAGAGATCTTTTTGTTGCCTATGATTTCTCTGAGTCCAGAATTCATTTTTTGGTCATTCTAACAACTTTATACCTGCTTCGTTTTACACGTATTCCTCCACCGTTGATTGCGGCCTTCTGTTTATTTATCGGATGGTGGTTTTAGTCGATAGTACCCGCTTTTTTCTATTTCAGTCATAACTTCTTCCGGCATCAGAAAACGAATGGATTTTCCATGTTGAATCTGTGTACGTATATAGGAAGATGATATCATCAGTAAAGGCGCCTCGCTGAGTATAAGATGCTTAACAGGAGAATGAGCGATGTCAAACCCCGGTCTGTTATATGCATAAATGGTGTATTGATCCATGATGACCGAAGCATTCTTCCAGTTGGGCAGATTTTGTACACTGTCGCTTCCCATTATAATACAAAACTCATGTTGCGGGTATTTTTCTTTTAAATAAGTAAGCGTGTCGACCGTATAGGAAGGCCTGGGCAATCTAAACTCTATATCAACGGGCTTTATTTGAGGGGTTTTTTCCGTGGCTAATCGCACCAGGTGCAATCGCTGATATTCATTCAATAATTGCTGTGATGGCTTAAATGGATTTTGAGGTGATACTACCAACCAGATCTCTTTCAAATCTGTTTCATTCAAAAAATGCTGAGCAATGATCAAGTGGCCATGGTGGATAGGATTAAAAGAACCAAAAAACAGTCCGACTTTCATTATCAACTATTTGATTATCAATTAATTATGTTGTTTTTACCCAAATGGCGGCCGCTTCTTCCTTGCGCATACTTAGCAGGTATCCGGAAACTTTAATACTGATTGGGTCTCCTAATGGGGCGATGGTTTCAACAACAACTTCTTCACCGGGAACGCAACCCATTTCCATTAATTTCAGGTAGATATCGTCTTTTTCAAAGGAGTGGATAATTCCCCGCTCGCCTTGTTCCAGTTCCGATAGTTTTTTTGTCATTTTTCTCTCTTTATGATCATTCAGGACTTCCATACAAAAATAAGCTTCGAATGGTCAATTTTTCCGATTTTTGGTACAATGAAAAAGAAGCCACCAATCTTGTTTTTTTATAATACAGATTCCTTTTATTTTCCTAACCGAAACAAGTTAAAAACCTTCCTGATTCGTATGGCTCGGTCGGAAGGATATAAAATCAACGAGATACGGATTATTTTTTGTGACAAAAAAACCGTCAGAGAAATCAACCGTACATTTCTACAACACGACTACGATACTGACATTATTACTTTTCCTTTTTCTAAGGAAGGGCAACCTCTGGAAGCGGAATTATATATCAGCATACCACAGACAAAGAAACAAGCAAAAGAGTGGGGTTGCTCTTTTAAACAGGAGCTCCACCGAATCATTTTTCATGGATTGCTTCATTTGTGCGGATATAATGATAAAACTGGCGAGGAACAAAAAGAAATACGAAGGAAAGAAGATCATTACCTGAATGCGTATCTGTAAATCCTCTTTAATTCAACCTATGTTTCACGTGGAACATTCGAAATTTAATTAAGAATTAGGCGCGGGTGTTGATTTGCTTTCCGTATTTAACTCAAAATTTAAAAATCAAAACCCAAAGTTTTAATTGCTTTTGACCTTTGATTTTTGAGTTCTTCTTCCTGAGATGTTTCACTGTCATTCAACATGACACTCTCTGTGTCTCAGAGACTCAGTGTTTCTGTGTCAATTAATCATGTAAATCGACGACAACTTAAACAACTATGAGAACAACAACAACCCTTGTGTGTTGACTTTTTATTTTTTCGAATGTTTCACGTGAAACATATTCATAGAAAGGTCTTTCTTTCATTTAATTTTGCATTCTATGTTTCCAGAATATGATGTAATTGTTGCTGGTGCCGGTCACGCAGGGTGTGAAGCGGCTGCGGCTGCGGCAAATATGGGTAGTCGGGTTTTGCTGATCACCATGAATATGCAAACCATTGCTCAGATGAGCTGTAATCCGGCTATGGGTGGAATAGCAAAAGGGCAAATTGTGCGGGAAATCGATGCGTTAGGTGGGTATAGTGGTATTGTGAGTGATAAAAGCATGATTCAGTTTCGTATGCTGAACCGAAGTAAGGGTCCGGCCATGTGGAGCCCGCGCACACAAAATGATCGGATGTTGTTTGCTTCCGTATGGAGAGAAATGCTGGAAAAAACAGAACGGATAGATTTTTATCAGGATATGGTACAATCCCTTCTGGTAAAAGATAATCGTTGTGTTGGAGTTAAAACAGGCCTGGGGCACGAAATTTATAGCAAGTCGGTCGTCCTAACGAGTGGGACATTTCTGAATGGCGTCATACATATTGGAGAAAAACAATTGGGAGGGGGGAGAATAGCGGAAAAAGCCGCCACGGGCATAACAGAACAACTGATCTCTTTAGGTTTTGAAAGTAGTCGATTGAAAACAGGCACTCCGCCCCGGATTGATGGGAGAAGCCTGGATTATTCAAAAATGGAAGAGCAGAAAGGGGATGATGAGATAACTGGTTTTTCGTTTTTGGAAACAGAGAGAATAAAACCGCAAGAACAAAGAAGCTGTTTTATTACCTACACAAATTCAGAAGTTCATGAAATCCTTAAAACTGGCTTTGATAAAAGCCCCATGTACCAGGGAAGGATTCAGGGAACGGGTCCGCGTTACTGCCCAAGTATAGAGGATAAAATAAATCGCTTTGCTGACAGGGATCGCCATCAGTTATTTGTAGAGCCGGAAGGGTGGAATACGGTTGAGATTTACGTGAATGGGTTTTCAACCTCATTGCCGGAACATGTTCAATATAAGGCCCTCACAACCGTACCTGGATTTGAAAATTGTCGCATGTTCAGACCAGGATATGCAATCGAATATGATTATTTTCCGCCTACTCAGCTTTCTTACTCCTTGGAAACCAAGCTTTTATCAAATCTGTTCTTCGCGGGGCAGATCAATGGAACTACCGGATATGAGGAGGCGGCTTGTCAGGGTTTAATGGCGGGCATGAACGCTCATCTTAATGCGAAAGAACAAGATCCCTTTATATTGAAAAGAAGTGATGCATATATCGGCGTGTTAATCGATGACCTGATCAGTAAGGGTACTGATGAGCCATATCGCATGTTTACAAGCCGGGCAGAATATCGTACACTGCTTCGACAGGATAATGCTGATTTACGATTAACTGAAATATCTTATAAGCTGGGTCTTGCTTCTGAAGAAAGATATGGCCTGCTAATGAAAAAAAGAGATCAGTTAGAACAAATAAAGAAAGTGCTGAAAGAATATTCGTGGAGTCCGGAGAACATCAACCCCTTGCTGGAACAAAAAAATTCGGCCTTGATCGATCAAAAACAACGTGCAGCACAATTATTACTAAGGCCGGAAATGAGCTTATCTGAATTAATTAGATTTGATCAGATCCTGAAGGACGGGCTTTCAACGGAGGATCGTGCTACCATTGAACAGGCTGAAATACAAATAAAATACGAAACCTATATTGAAAAAGAGCGTGAGCTGGTGACAAGAATGTCTCAGCTTGAGAATCTAGAAATTCCTGAAACATTTAATTATGATAAGCTTTCGTCTTTGAGCGCCGAGTCTGTTCAAAAGTTTAAAAAAATAAAACCCCGAACACTTGGACAAGCGAGCCGAATTTCCGGTGTAAACCCAAGTGATGTTCAAATATTAATGGTTTATATGGGAAGATAAAATCATTAAACTTCTTCTATCACTTCAATAAAATTTATGGTAAAGACCAGGGATCAGCAACCACTGACCCCTTGGTCTATGCTTACTAACTAAAAAGAATACCATTAGACAGCGGCTTGCTTTTGCTTTTCACCCAGCAACAACATTTCATTAAGCTGAACTTCCGTTATATATTTTTTTTCTCCTTCTTTCGTACTGTAAACCCGATTCACAAGCTTTCCTTCAATGGCTACCTCTGTGCCTTTAAAGAGGTACTTCTCTGCCAGCTCAGCAACTTTTCCCCAGGCAACAACCTGATGCCATTGTGTATCCGTTACTTTTTCTCCTTTGGCATTTCGATAGGCTTCATTGGTGGCCATATTAAATCGAGCCATTTTTGTTCCGCTGTCAAGCGTTTTCACTTCAGGATCGGCACCCAGATTGCCGATGAGTTGTACTTTGTTTTTTAGTGCGTACATAGGTTAAAATTTTTGCGGCGAATTGCCGGTTAACAATAAATATCAGTGCTAATTTCTGATACCTGTTAAAAAAATAAAAATTATAAACGTATATAATCGTTTATAAACGTTTTTATTTGTTTGATATTGGAGAGGGGTTTAACTTTATAAGGCTAACCACTCAATATGGAAAATATAAAAACCTGCTATCATTGCGGCAAGGCAGTATATGGAAGAAGTGATAAAAAGTTTTGTACAAATCATTGCCGGAGCGAATACAATAATAAAAAAATCCAAACAGAAGGCACTAACAATTCTATACTAAGAATCAATCGTATTCTGCAACAAAACAGGTATATACTCGTCAGGCTTTTAGGAAAATCTCTCAAAAAATGTGTTTCTCAAGAATCCTTGATCGGAATGGGTTTTCATTTTGGGTTTCACACCCATATTGTAAGACAGAAAGAAAACACAAAAATATATTGTTATGATGCCGGTTATATGAAAAAAAATGAGCGGGATGTCGTTGTATTTTTTATTCAAGATGAGTAGGCTACTCCATCAATCCCTTAATAAGCTCATATTCAATCTCGTTACTGTTATATTTAAACCAGCCGATCACAAATCCACCCAGTAGCCAAAATATTATTTCAAATATCAAAAATAAAATTCCCGACCAACTCGTATATAAAGTTTCAAACCCGGATGGATCAAATGAATATTGTGCCAGTTTTATAATAACAAATAATAATATTCCCTCTCGCAAGACACCATGCAATAAGATAAACTGCCATTTGGGTTGTATGCGCTTTGTTTGCCAACGGTTAAAAAAAGACAACTCTTTTTCCGTCGGCTTTATAATTCTGTATTGTTCAATTCGTTCCCTCAAAATATTTATTTCTTTTTATAGACCGGCACGGTGCTGCAGGGTTCTCCATAAAGTATACTTTTGACAACAGGTATTAATTTACCCGTGATGGTAAAATACGCGGAGTCGGGTATCTTCTCTTCGCCGCAACCTTTTATTACAACACGTTTATCTTTATAATCTTCTGCATTTATTTCATTGATATTTTTCAGTAACCTTTTTTCCTTCCAGGTTTCCGCATTATCAAAAAAGATTTCACTTGCAACCGGTTTTAAATAAACAGCTGCCAGCATATATGCCCAAACCGGAATGATAACATCGGCACTACAATGAACCAACACAATATTTTGACTATATGCAGACCAGTCTGTTTGTGCTAATGCTTCGCGATAATCTTTTTCTTTTAAAATCAACCCCTTAAACAAATAACTGCTGAGATCAAACAATACCGGATGATCCGTAGGTAAGAATGTGGTTAAATCAATGGTTAATAATTCGCTTTCTGCTACCCTGTTTTGTATTAAACCTTCCTTCATACAATCGTAAAATTACTGATTGAAAAAACAAGAAAAAAACAAAAGGGAGGCTATAGGGATTTTTCATTCCAGGCATCGTAAAAACACGAGGAAAAACACGATTTTGTATGTGCTTGCAAGCAGAAAAGAGAATGACAGGAGGTTTAGGTATTAGCCTGACGTGTGATGACCTGAGTACTATTTATTAATACTTCTATCCAACAATATAATTAATAAAATTTAATCCTGTTATCCTCCACCTTAGCAGATTTTCTGAAACTGTCAGAAGCCCTGTATGAAACAGACCCTTTCAGGGTTTGTTCAAGTTGTTGTCTCTTGGAGGCATAGTCGAGCGACTGGCTTGCCTTCATATAAACAGACTCTGGCTTTACAACAAATACGCCGCTGTTAGCCGCAATCGGATCCACTACTTTTCCTTTATTAGCAGCATTAAACAATGCACCTAGAACTTTAGGCTCATTACCTATACCGTTAATGAACGGAGCAGCAAATGAAGCAGAATCTGCTCGGGATACAGCCACTCCAAAAGATGTGGCAATAGCATTAAGATCTCTGTTATTGCCTATTTTATTTTTTATCTGATCAGATTTCTTCTTTGCAATCAATATCGGCTCCACGGAAGCTTTTGCTGTTTTTGCATCCATTAAACCCTTCTCCTTAATGTCGGAGATGAGTGCTACAACAAACTTATCTCCAAGATCTTCGGGTTCTGAAACAGAACCTTTTTCATTTTCAAAGATCCATTTGATCAGACGACGAGCATTACCAAGTCCAGTGATGTTATATTCATTGGCCCGAACATCAGCCAGGCGAGGTGTAATTTTTTTGGTCTCAATATTTTTTTCAAATGATTTTTGGTCTCTGCTTTCTGTTGAAAATTGGATAGCAGCTGTGCTGGCAGCATTGATTGTTTCAGAACTTGCTTCTATGGTTTTGGCGTAATAAGCAACCTTATACGCCGTTTCAAAATTTTTCTGATCCATCACTTCTATGTAGTGATAGCCGAAATCTGTTTTAATGACTTCTTTTGATTTTGATGGTTTGTAAAAAATAAATTCAGCAAACGGTTTTGCCAAATTACTGAACTGTTGAAGCGAAAAATCATATTCGCCGCCTTTATCCTTGCTCCCTGGATCATTGCTGAACTGTTTCGCCAAAGCAGCAAAATCGGCTCCTGACTGTACCGCCAGAGCAATGCTGTCAGCGCGCTTTCTGGCTACCGTATCACTTAAAGTTGGCTGACCGCTTTGCGCATCTTTTGTGGCAATCAGAATATGGCGACATTTTACAGAATCAGGCAATGATCTTCTTCCAATCATTTTAGCTATTACAAAATTTGTGGCATCTGCATAAGGACCAAACACAGCACCATCAGCAAGTGCTTTTATTGAATCTGCATTAGGTACCTGAATTTTAGATCCGGCAACATAACCATCGTTATATGCCAAAGCACTTCCATTCATATTCAGAAACTGTTCTGCACTCGTTGTATTTTTAAATTCTTCTTTTTGGGCTTGTAAACCAGAAATGATGGTAGCGCTGTCAGCAGAGGTTGGCGCTGCATCAAAAACCGCATAAGAAATACTTCTGGAAGCTTCTTGCTCATATTCTTTCGGGTGCTGTTTTACATAAGCATTGATTTCTTCTTCGGTTACTTTAATAGTTGAATCCGGAATGGATGTATAAGGAATATTGACATAGGAAAAATTAACCAAAGAATTATTGTCTGCTTCTTCAAGCTCATGCAGCCATTTCGGATAAAAGGTTGCACCTGATAACAGTGTAGTGTATTTTGATTTAATTCCGTTAGTTATTAAATAATCTATGAGGTTTTTTTCTATGAACTGACGTTGGGGATCATCCGACTTTTTCTTTCTTAATGAATTAATGAATTTTCTGGCAGCCTCCGGATCATAAGCACCACTCTGTTCATTTTTAAACTGTTGGGCTAAAACAGGTGGGGGATTATCTCCATATAAGGCATCATCCAAATCCAAAGAAGAGAAGACAAGACCTAGTTTATCATACTCTTTTTTCATCAATGCCTCTTCTACTTTGGAGTTCCAAAGCATTTCAATGAGTTGCTGACGCATATTCTCATTGACATCCATCCCCTGTTGTTTATAATTAGCTTCCAGATCAGCCAAATCTGTTTCGAAATCTGTTACCTTAATCTCTTCATTATTTACCTTTCCCAAAACAGAATTATCTCCTGCAAATAAATTAGAACGACTGCTTAAAGCATCCATTAATATAAAACCAATTAAACTCAATGCAATGACAGCAATGCTAAGTGCGGCGTATTTTTCTCTTATTTTTTGGATAACAGACATAATATAAATAAAAATTAGTGCGCAAAAATAAGAAAATTAGGATTTATATTATACTTTATATGATTAAGACCAAATAGGTATAAATGCTTGAATAGGATTAATTTTGACGATTCTGTGAATATCGGGTAATAATTAGTGGATAAACCTGTTAATAGAGCAAATAAATCAAACAATACAGCGTACAAAAAATGTTCATAAACAAAATCATAAATGATCTGATAGAAAATCTGTTTAAAAACACGGATTTATACCATGATTTATCCATGTTTATAAATTCAGACAGAAATTGGATTAAAGCAGTGAAATTGTTAAGTCAGATCGAATAAGATGAAGAAAAAAAATTGGATATCGTGGATTAATATGTGAATAAACAAATAGATAATGTGGAAGTAACTGAATAATTATAAATATCCACAAATCCACACATATAATAATAATAGATTATTAAAAATATAAGAGATATATAATAGTTATTAGTTATGACAGAAACTTTATCTTCTATACTTTCTCATGGATTTGTTCAGGAACAATTAAGTACTTCAATCGATCTCTTTAAAGAGATAAAAAAATTAAAAGAAGAAAAAAATGCCATTATCCTCGCGCATTATTATCAGGAGGGGGATATTCAGGATGTGGCAGATTATATAGGCGACAGTCTAGGACTGGCTCAACAAGCTCAGGCTACCACTGCCGATATGATTGTATTTGCCGGTGTTCATTTTATGGCAGAAACAGCCAAGATCCTCAATCCCTCTAAAAAGGTTGTTATTCCCGATCTTTTGGCGGGTTGTTCCCTGAGCGACAGTTGTCCGCCCGATCAGTTTAAAGCGTTTAAAGAGCAGCACCCCGGGCATATCGTAATCTCCTACATCAATTGCAGTGCAGAGATTAAAGCACTCAGCGATATCATCTGTACGAGCAGTAATGCGATCCATATTGTAGAAAGTCTGCCGGAAGACCAACCCATCATATTTGCCCCTGATAAAAACCTGGGTGCTTATATCAATAAAAAGACGGGCCGGAATATGCTTTTGTGGAATGGTGCCTGTATGGTTCACGAAATATTCAGTCTGGAAAAAATAAACCGCTTGAAAATGAGGCATCCGGATGCAAAAATCATTGCCCATCCGGAATGTTTGGAAAATGTGTTGACAGTAGCGGATTATATCGGCAGTACAACACAATTACTTAAATATTCAAAAAATGATCCGGCTAATACGTTTATTGTGGTTACAGAAGCCGGCATTTTGCACCAGATGGTCAAAGAAAGTCCACATAAAACCTTTATCCCCGGACCACCCGTGAATAACTGTGCCTGTAATGATTGTCCGCACATGAAACGAAATACACTCGCCAAAATTTATCTGTGTATGAAACACGAACTTCCGGAAATAACCATGGAAGAAAACCTGCGGCTCGCCGCTAAAAAACCTCTGGACAGGATGTTAGAGATGAGTAAGGGTTTGAAAGGATAATTTGGTTGATCGATATTAACTAAACAAAAATTCCACATCATCTCTGGAAAGAGATTTTACAAAATGATTTTCTTCGGCTACCAGCTCTTTCGCTAATTTTCGTTTTCGATCCTGTAGTAACATGATTTTATCTTCAATAGTATCCTTACAAATCATGCGGTAAGCAAAAATATTATTGGTTTGTCCGATCCGGTGCGTACGATCGATAGCCTGTTGTTCAACCGCCGGATTCCACCAAGGATCAACCAGATAAACATAACTGGCTGCCGTGAGATTCAACCCTACTCCACCCGCCTTGAGTGATATCAAAAAGACACGAATGGATGAGTCTTCCTGAAAAGAACGTACAGCTTTTTCCCTGTCTTCAGCAGATGTACTCCCGTCAAAATAAACAAAAGGAATATTCAGTTCAACCAGTTTCTGTTTAATCAAAGCCAGCATTCCCAGGAACTGAGAAAAAACAAGCGCCTTGTTTGTGCCGATATTTTCAGTCAGTTCACGGCACAACTCATCGAGTTTAATGGAACTCGCCGGGAGGTCTTCTTCGTCTTTAAGAATGGATGGAGAATCACAGATCTGCCGGAGTTTCATCAGGCCCTGCAAAATAGATAACTGACTGTTCCGAATACCTACTTCATCAATCGTGCCCAGAATTTTCGATCTGAATTCATTCCGATAAGCTTCATAAATTCCCCTTTGTACTTCATCCATTTCACAATAAAGAACGGTTTCAGTTTTTTCGGGAAGATCTTTAGCCACCTGTTCTTTCGCGCGACGTAAAAGAAACGGATAGATAATTTTTCTTAATTCTTCTTTTTGATCTGCTTCGCCGAATTTATCAATGGGCGTAGAAAAATTATTTCGGAAATGTTCAATACTTCCCAGTAAACCAGGATTCAGAAAATTCATTTGGGCATATATATCAAACGTGTTGTTTTGCAGCGGCGTACCACTCATACAGATACGATGTTTTCCTTTTAGTAAACAAACCGCCTTTGTCACCTTGCTCGATGGATTCTTAATTGCCTGACTTTCATCCAGCACAATGAAATCAAAAGGAATATCTGCAAACACCTTGATATCACTTCTCAGTGTCCCATAGGTGGTTATGACAATATTTGTATTTTGGTAGCTTTTCAGATCTTTTGCCCGAAGCCCACCATGATGGATTACATAGCTTAACTGCGGTGCAAATTTTTTAATTTCTGTTTCCCAGTTATATATCAGTGTTGTAGGACAAATCACCATTGCCCTCGTTTCTTTATTCTGCTCATACAGATGTAATATGAAGGATAGCGCCTGAATGGTTTTACCCAAACCCATATCATCGGCGAGTATACCTCCCCACCCAACTCCGTGCAGAAAATTAAGCCATTGAAATCCGCTCACCTGATATGGACGAAGGATATTTTTTAAAGAATCCGGCGGATCAATTTTATCAATTTTATCAAATCCCTTTAGTCGTTCTGTTTTCTCGTCGAGCGCAATTTTAATTTCTTCTTCATCCCGTTCTTCATATAACATATCAATGAGGTTGATATGATATTTGGATAAACGAAGCTTTTCCTGTTTGTTTTCTCCAACACGAAACAAAACGCTGTATTTTTTAAGCCACTCTTCCGGCAGCACCCCCATCGAACCATCCTGTAACTGTACATAACCCTGTTTGTTTTGAACAGCTTTCTTGATTTCATCTACTGTTACCTGCTGTTCTCCGAAACGAACATCAATTTTTGCATCAAACCAATCGGTGCCGCTCGATATGAAAATATTTGTTTTCGGTTTAGCGGTATTGAATCGGAATTTTTTCAGTACATCCCATCCTTCAACGGATACTTTAAGATCTTTCAGTGCGTCTACAAAGAGAAAAAACCAATTATTCTTTAAAACTTCTGTTCCTCTCAGCGCCAGCTTCGTTCCCCCATCAATATGAATGAATTGAGAGTGAAGCGACTCAATTTTTGAAACAAATTTTCTTTCCTTTTCTGTATTTCTTTTAATGATCATCAATCCGTTTTCATACGGAATCATGATCTCTTTTTTATCGGTTGCCTTAATAGTATAACCTTTGTATGTAAAGGAAGGCTGAATCAAAAGATATTCGCCGCGCTCCATTAATTCCAGCGAAAATTCCGGATCTGCTTCCCGGGTTGAGCGGATGATACCCGGATCATATTCCACGTGATGAATCTGTGAAAAGGGTATAAATACATTCGCCAGAAATTCAGGTAACGCTTTTTCGGAAATGATTTGTTTTTTCTGATCGATGTACTCATAGATGATTTTAAGATCTTCTTTTTTCTCCCAGGTACGAATGCTTCCGTTAAACAGAAACAGAAAAGGAGAACAACATTCATTCTCATCTAGCCCAACCGGTGCACCGTTGATTTTAATGACCGGTCTCCATACCCAGTGTTCGTTTTCTTTGTTGAGTTCAAAAACAGGCACAGCCGGTGTTCCGGTTTCCAGCGCAACCAAATGTTTGGTCACGAAATTTTTCCCTTTCGGAAGATAATAGACAGGAATATTCAATTCGTTCAGCAGACTTAATAGTTTCGGTAAAAGAAACTCTCCGACCAGCGAGAAGGTTGATTCGTCGGGAAGTTCATTTTTATCCATTATGATATGATCCCAGATCGCAGAGAAAGGTGAGTTTCTTTTAAGAAACTTCTCCATCTCGGCGGAGTCCATTTTTCGAATCAGCTTGATTAGTCGTTCTGTCTTTTCATCCGGGATTCGTTTATTCAAATCGGTCGCATCGACTTTGTGAATAAGGCCGACAAAACAACCGGTTTCTTCGTCGAAATCCCCCGAAATCAGTTCGGTATTAAAAAAGGGAAATTTATTTTCATTCAGATTAAAAACAACTCCGGCCCGGAGTTTTAATTCTTCCGTTTCAGTTTCAACAATGGTTTCTTCTTTGATGACAGGTTTATGAATTATTTCTGTCTGAGAAACGCGCTTCACACCGGGGTCCAGCACTTTCAAAAAAGGTTTGCCATCTTTGTATATGAATTCAAATTTATCCTGCCAGTGATCGGTCATTTTGTACCCGTAGATACCCAATAGTTTTGCTTTTTCTTTATCTGCATTCCGAATACTGTCAAAATATAAAGGCCCGTGTGTATTCAGCAGCTGTATAAAAACGATGGCTTTATGCACGCAAACCGCATGTTTTGGCTCTTTGCAATTACAGGATGTATCAAAATTGCGCTCCTCGTTTTTTTGAATGATGACCGAAAAAGTTTCATTGTTTACTGAAAGCTCCGCTTCCACGCGCTCATCTTTAGCTGTAATGATCTTGGCTCGTTTTGTGCGAAGGAAATCTTCCGCCGCCGACAGGGCAACGGGTCCTGTGAGCATCCGAATGGTTTTTAATTCGATTTGTTTCATTTTTACCACCGTATGCCGCTGGTTATAAGAAACAGCATCATGACCGATAATGCCTTGTTCCACCAGATCTTGCAACTGAAACAGAGAGGCCACCTCATGCCGGCAGATATCACCCAGATTGTAGGGGCACGAGCACCGGACGCTGATGTTTTTTTCCTCTTTATATTTTTGAATCTGAACTTTATAAAAGGTGGAATAAATATCATCTCTCACGCGAAATACTACCCGGTCGAGCAGATCGTCGTGTTCGGTCATATCGGCAAAACCGATGGCGTGAATTTTTTTTCCGCGCCGCACCACTTCTTCCGTACCGTGATTATAGATAAATTTTATGAGATGAGGCAAGCTCATGAATATGCTAGTGATTGATGATAAATAATCTGGTCATTCAGAAAAGACCAATTTGCAAAAGTAAAGGGAAAGAAAGGATAAAATGATAAATTAATAATGAATAATTAGTAATTAAAAATTAGTTTATCGGGAATGAAAAAGAGGCTTAAAAAATCAGTAACTTGAAAGATTTTATCCAGCAATCAATAAACCCTCTTTGTATATCGGCAGAATGTTGGCCCCGTTTGGCGTGAGACAAAAACGGATATCTTCGATGAGGCCGAAGCGTTCAACCAGGCGGTGATAGTGAGTGAAAGAGCGCGCATTTCCGGGGAGATCATCTTTCATTTGATCATATAATCGCAAAGCTGTTTCCGAGCTGTCGCAATGAATCGTGAAATTATTTTTTATTTGTTCCATCACTGCGCCGGCAAAGAGGGTATCTTCCATATTGAAACGGTCCTTCCAGCCGGCGCAGGCCAGCACCACATTTTTTGACTGCTTCACCAGATATGCACACACCGCACCCAGATTCGGGAAAGAACCGGTTATAATATCAGACGCACCGCTATTCAGCGCCATGTGTAATAATTTAGTTCCGTTGGTAGTAGTAAGTACCAGCTTTCTTCCCCCTATAAAATCCCGATGATATTCCAGCGGAGAGTTGCCGTGCTGTAATCCATCAGCAATTTTGCCGTCTCTTTCACCCGCAGCAATACCATTGATTTCCTGAGCGATCTGAATAGCTTTCGGAACCGTATCTACCGGAACAACCGCTTCGGCACCATTATACAGGGCGGCGGCAATCGTAGAGGTGGCACGAAACACATCAATCACCACGACGGTGGTTTCATTCAGATCATACAGATGCAGTAGTGCCGGAGATAAACAAGTATATAGATAGGGTTTGTGTTGCACGATAAGGTTTTATTTGGTGAGCAAAGCTCTCCATTTATTGGATTCGGCGTATTCCTTTAATAAATTATTTCTCTCTTCAAGTAGTTGGTGCAACGTAGGATTGACCCAGAATTTATCAATCCATACCGCCCAAAATTTTTTAGGCAACGAGTAATAAATCTCATCGATTACCAGCGTTCCATTCTGAATGCTTTTAAAATGACGCAGATGTTTAAACGAGTCAAGCGGGCTTTGTATCATTTCCTCTTGAATAAAATGCCCTTGTTTTGTTTCTGAAATTTTTAGCGAGAAGAAGAACTCCTTTTGCCACATGCGTACCGACCAAAGGATGTTTTCGTTATTGGGCAATAATCCGGTAGACACACCCCGAATTTGCCGCGCCCCGATTTTTTCCATGGCTTTTTTTTGAAGAAGCATATGCCTTGAAAGATCATATAAAAGATCAGCCGGAGCTGCAATAAAGTTGGTAATATGAATAAATCCCATCAGCAGAAATCTAAAGCAACGTAAAGTTACACAAAAGGCGTTTTGACCACCCTGGCCTTTACCGGCTGATTTCTGATCTCAATAAAAATTTCTGTATCAAAAGCAGAAAAACCAATCTCTACATAACCCAGTCCGATGGCCTTTTGTAAAGAAGGTGATTGTGTCCCGCTCGTTACTTTACCAATGATATTCCCATCGGCATCTTTAATAAGATAATCATGACGGGGAATACCACGATCGATCATTTCAAAGCCAACAAGTTTTTGGGAAACTCCGCTCGACTTTTGTTTTTCCAGGATTTCTTTGGCGGTGAAGTCTTTTGTAAACCGGGTGATCCAACCGAGTCCTGCTTCCAGCGGGGTGGTTTGATCATTGATATCGTTTCCATACAAACAAAATGCTTTTTCCAGGCGCAGGGTATCCCGGGCGCCCAGGCCGATGGGCTTGATCTGGTAGGGCGCTCCTTTTGTAAACAACGCATCCCATATGATGTTAGCCGCATCGTCTTTGTCTTCAAAATAAATCTCAACCCCGCCGGCACCGGTATATCCGGTTGCGCTGATCAGAACGTTTTCCACCCCCGCAAACCTTCCTTTTACAAACTGATAATAGGGCAGATTCAGTATATCCAGTTCGGTGAGTTCCTGTACCAGCTTGACCGCCTGCGGACCCTGTACCGCCAGCAGACAGGTTTTGTCACTGATATTGTGCATGTCAACACCTTTTGTATTGTGCGCTTGAATCCAGTTCCAGTCCTTTTCAATATTGGAAGCATTTACTACCAGCATATAAACCTTATCCTTTTCAACACAATACACCAGCAAATCATCCACGATGCCGCCTTCCAGATTGGTCATACAACTGTATTGTGCCTTTCCGTTGGACAGCTTGGATGCGTCATTGGTGGTGACGCGCTGAATAAGGTCGAGTGCGTTTTCGCCCTTGAGAATGAATTCACCCATGTGGCTCACATCAAAAACACCCACGCTGTTTCGAACAGCCGCATGTTCATCGTTGATGCCACTATAGGATATAGGCATATTATATCCTGCGAATTCAGCCATTTTGGCATGAAGGGCAACGTGTTTGTGTAAGAAGGGGGTTTGTTTCATTTCCGGCAAGTTTTTTATTTGAGGACAAAAGTAGTGTAGACAAGCTGAATCACCATTGAATGTCGGCCGTGCTTTTTTTTAGTAAAACTTCGCGGTTATTTAATAAAAAACTATATTCGCCCCCATAAAATATCATTACCAATCAATCATTCACAAAAAACTAAAAAACATGAAAAAAACGCTCTTACTGCTTGTGTTTATTATCACAGCATCTTCACTTGTTTTTTCACAGGAATTTAAACACAATGTATCAGGAACCTTCGGTATTTTAAATCCCAAAGTTCGTATTCAGTATGAGGCACCCCTGAAAGATCGCGCTTCTTTTGGTGCCAACCTCAACTATTATTTTGTCAACTGGACCGGCCCGGTTATTGAGCCTTTCGTAAGAATCTACGGTAGAAAATCCGGTAACGCAGAAGGTTTTTTTGGTCAATTTAAGCTGGCCTATGGAAATCTTTCTACTTTGGATATTTTCAATGAATATATAACGAATACAAGATGGTCTACATTTGGTGCAGGGATTGCCGGCGGATATAAATTTTTACTGGGCAATAACATGACGATAGAGTTATTGTCCGGAGTAAGACTTTTAACCCCCCCCAATTACACCTATAAGCTGGGATATGATGAAGCAAGCGCAGCAGCAGCGGTTGGAGAAGGACTTGGATGGTATATTACTACAGGCCTTCCTTTAGACTTCAATGCTAAGGTTGGGTATCAGTTTTAAAAAAACGGAAATATATAACGTATTACCAGGTGCTCTTTAAAAGAGCACCTTTTTTATTCAGCATCTTTCTTCAACTGTTTGTCATAAAGAAATGTTCCAAAAGGCACCAGCGCCGCCACTACTGCGTAAACCAATTTGATAAACGGTTGTTGACGAACGATTTTTACATAATAAGCCATCCCGATATATCCGACAAATAACAACCCGTGCGCCCACCCTGTATATTTAACGGCAAGCGGCATATTGTACATATACTTCAGGGGCATGGCAATAAACAAGAGAATTATAAATGAAAACCCTTCTGCCAATCCCACTTTGCGTAGCCATTGAACTTCTTTCATATACTATTAATGATTACAATCGTCGGTATGACAATGATGCGCCTTTTGGCAATAACGAAAATTGAGTAAATGCGCCGAGATAATAGCCGCTACACCCGGCAAAATAAAAAACCAAATACCCGTCTCAGAATCATACAATTGATGGATGACAAACAAGATCATTCCGGAGGAAAAAAACACCAGCGGCCGCTTTTTGTGATGATGTTTTCGGTAACCATGCCACAGCGTGGTAGCGCCAATAATAAAGGCAGTGCCCAAGAGAAGCAACTCAACCCAGATATTTTCAATCAGATTCACCCCAAACAAAGGCAGACTACTTAACAACAATGGCGCAATGGCACAATGAATGGCACAAATGATAGAGGCGCCGATGCCCAGTGCATGCCAGTTGATCTTGAGATTCATGGAGCCTGCAAAATTATCTAATTGCAACCGAATTGCAAATTTGTTTTGAGACCCTGCTGCGTCATCGTAACTTTGTTGTTGCGTTATGCGTAAAAAAATCATACAATATCTGTTCTTTTTTATCGGACTTCTTGGCGTCTTTTATCTGGCTATCTTTTGGGGAACTGACCAGTGGAAAAAGAAATTACCTGTAATCAATGATGTTAAGCCTTTTGCATTTGTAAATCAGCTGGGTGATACGATCATGAATAACCGGGTGGCCGGAAAGGTTCAGGTGGTCGAGTTTTTTTTCACGACCTGCAAAGGCATTTGTCCAAAAATGAACAATGCTTTAGCGGGGATATCACAAAAGTTTAAGGACGAAGAAGACTTTATGATCTTAAGTCACACGGTAGATCCGGAAACCGACACAGTGGGGCGACTTAAATATTTTGCAGATTCCTTAAAACTGGATCCGGCAAAATGGATGTTGCTGACCGGCAGCAAAGAATCCTTATATGAAGCGGCCCGAAAAAGTTATAAGCTCGACGATCAGAATGATGAATCTGCTGCTATAGCGGATCAGTTTATACATACTCAGCTGTTTGCGCTCGTAGATCGGAGCGGACGTGTTCGTGGCATATACGATGCGCTTGAGAAAAATGAGCTGGCCAAGCTGGAGAAGGATATTCAGCGCATATTAAAAGAAGGGTATGACGGGCCTCGTTTTGTGAATGGTATTTTTCAAAACAATCCGAATTGATTATTTTAGGATCATGGAAGAACGTATTCGAACATTATTGAAAAAAAACCGCCTGAGTGTAACAGATAGCCGCTTGCAGGTTCTTCAGATGTTTTATAAAAATGAAGGCGCCCTGGCACATGCTGATATCGAAAAAAAATATGGTGATAAAATGGATCGGGTAACAATTTATCGCACCCTCCAGACTTTTGAAGAAAAGGGGATGATTCACACCATACCCACCTCCGATAACTCAGTCAAATACGCCCTCTGCAAAGAGGCGTGCGCCCATGGCCATCACCATGATAATCATGTTCACTTTGTTTGTGATAAGTGTGCAAAAACCATTTGCCTCGATGATGTGCTGGTGCCTGAGGTCAAGCTTCCCCGCGGCTTCAAACCAACCCAGTCAAACATGGTCGTGAATGGTTTGTGTGATGAGTGTAAATAAGATGGTGTCGTGGTTGTCATGGTGTCAGTTGTCGGCCCATTCGTTTAAATTTGTACATTCGCAAACCCAACCTCAACCAATGAAACCATTATCAATTATTTTATGCCTGATCTGCACCCTTGTTTTATCCTGCAGAAAACCGGAAAGCTCTCCTGCACCATCTAGTGTTATCAGCGGAAAAAACTGGAAGCTGGTTGAATATAATTACAACGGAACAAATATTATAAATAATTATTCCAATTGTCGTTTTAGTTTTGATAACAATGGCGTATTGAAGATTACCAACGCTGGTCAAACGTTCACCGGAACATGGAAAGAGTTTTCGAACCCTCCAAAACTCGAGTTAAATATCATCACTAACAACACATTTGTACAGCTATTCAACAGAACCTGGGAAAACAAGCTGCTTAATCCAACAAGAATTGAAATGGTTGATAGTAAGATTGAGCCGCGGGAAATCATCAAACTTGATCTGATCCCTTAAATAATCACGCTGTAAATACGTTTTTAAATTACCTTTATTTCTTTTTGAATGGTAATTAACCGCCTACTTTTTATTGTTCTCATTTCATCACTTATCTGGTCCTGCAAAAAAGATAATCTGAATGCAGACGGTCTGGGATTCAGGCTGAGTGAAGACACGTTAAAGTTTGATACTGTTTTTACGACAGCCGGATCGGTCACCCAATTTTTTCTGATCAAAAATCAAAGCCGGAATAGCTTACGCATCAATAATATTCAATTAATGGGAGGCAACACTTCTCCGTTCAAAATGAACGTGGATGGTTTGCCGGGAACACGGTTCAGCGAGTTGGAGATAGAAGGAAACGACAGCCTCTATGTATTCGTGAGTGTTAATGTAAATCCGAATACTGATCAGCTTCCTTTCATTATCCGGGATAGTATTCAGATCAGCGCCAATGGCACCGTAAAATATCAGCAACTGGAAGCATGGGGACAAAATGCGCGCTATATCCGTGGTAAATACATAACTGAGAATACGACGTGGGATAAAGAACTACCCTATGTTATACTGGGTGGTGTGCTGGTGGACACCTTTGCCACTCTTGAGATCGAACCGGGCGCGCGCATATATCTCAATGCGGATGCCCCGATGATTATTGACGGCACCCTGATTGCCAAAGGAACGAAAAAAGACAGTATTGTTTTTCAAGGGAATCGTCTCGATGAGCCATATCGTAATTTTCCCGGAGCATGGCCGGGCATTATATTCAGAGAAAGCAGCAAAAATAATCTGATTGAATATGCTTTTATTAAAAACGCCTATCAGGGTATCATTGCGGATCAGCATAAAGCCGCTGATGCAAAAGTAACCGTCAACAATACCGTCATCGACAATATTTTTGATATTGGTGTACTGGGCGTGAACAGCCGCTTTGTTTTCAATAATTGTCAGATAACCAATTGCGGTAATAATATTGCCCTGATCTATGGGGGAAATTATTCTTTCAACCATTGCACGGTCAGTTCTATATCGAACAATTATATTTCTCATAAATTACCCGTGCTCACGGCGACCAATTTTGTCAAGCAGAACAATCAGGTCCTGTCGGCCCCCCTCAACGCAGATTTTACCAATTGTATTTTGTGGGGAAGCGAAGGGCTGGTGGAGAATGAGGTCATCCTCGAAAAAGAAGGAAACGGATCTGTTTCCATTCTGTTTGATCATGTTTTGTTTCGCGCCAAAGACAACCCCGCCAATACTGTATTTACCAATGTAATCCGGAATCAAAATCCTGTTTATGACAGCATTGATGTGTCCAACAATTATTATGATTTCCGTCTGAAAAAATCATCTCCGGCGGTAGATAAAGGAAAGATCACACCCTTATTGTTTGACCTGAATGGCTTCCCCCGCAAAGGACTTCCCGACCTTGGTTGTTATGAAAATCAGCATTGATATAATGATCTCCTAAACCGAAACGCCATTTTTTTGTTATCATAGAAACCATTTACCATGCTTTTATTTTTCATAACCTTATTATCTATGCTGTTTACTAACGATCCCGTTCAACCGAAACCGGGCAATAATATTTTTCAGTTTAGCGTAGAGGGTCTCGACGGAGAGACTATTGAGTTGTCCCGATTCAAAGGAAAAAAGATTCTGATCGTCAATACGGCTTCTCAGTGCGGATATACCGGTCAGTATAAAGACCTTGAGTCATTGTATCGTCAGTATAAAGACAAACTGGTGGTAATCGGATTTCCGGCGAATAATTTCGGTGGACAAGAGCCCGGCTCCAACACAGAGATCCGAAGCTTTTGCACCAAAAACTATGGGGTTAGTTTTCTTATGGCTGCTAAAGTAAGTGTAAAAGGCAAGGATATACATCCATTATTCAAATGGCTCACAGAGAAGACTGAAAATGAAACCATGGACGCCACTATTCGTTGGAATTTCGGCAAGTTTCTCATCGATGAGCAGGGACATATCATCCAATATTTTCCCAGCAGCACGAATCCTCTCAGTAAAGAAATTACCGATAAGCTTTAACCGCTCCTTATTAACTTCGCAACATGCGTTTTGCGAATATCATCGGTCAAAAGAATCTGATTGAAAAACTGATATCGCTGGTTGACCATAACCGGCTTAGCCATGCGTTGTTATTTACAGGCCGCGAAGGAAGCGGGGCGTTGCCTCTGGCACTGGCATTCACCACTTATCTGATTGAAAAGGAAAATAAAGCTGAACCGGCATCAGCCGTGTCTCTTTTTGGAGAGCCGGTAGTTGCAACTGAAAATGAATCAGGCAAAAAAGCAGATAAATATATTCATCCTGATATTCACTTTTCATATCCGGTCATTCCCAAAAAACCCGGTGACAAGCCGGTGTCCACCACGTATATAAATGAATGGAGAGATTTTCTGGAACAAAACCCTTACGGAAATGTGTTTGACTGGTTGCAGTCGATCGGCGCAGAGAATAAACAGGGAAATATCACGGCGGCCGAATGTGCGGACATCCTGCATAAGCTGCAGCTGAAAAGCTTTGAGGGGTCTCATAAAATACTGCTGATGTGGATGCCAGAATACCTGGGTAATGAGGGAAATAAATTATTGAAGATTATAGAGGAACCGCCGCCCAAGACCTTGTTTATACTGGTGGCAGAGAAAGAAGAGAATATATTGCCCACCATCATCAGTCGTTGCCAGACCATCCGCGTACCGGCACCTGAAGCCACAGATATTGCGTCTGCACTGGTGGAGCGATGTAAAATTGATCACGAGCAGGCTATTCAGATAGCCGGTATGTCAAACGGTAATTATCGCGAAGCCCTTCAGTTGTTGCAACATGCCGAAAATGACTGGCAGGTTGTTTTGCGCGACTGGCTTAATACACTCATAAAGGCGGATACGATCGGACAGGTCAACTGGTCTGAAGAAATGAGCCGGTATGGACGAGAGAAGCAAAAACAGTTTCTGCAGTATTTTACACATCTCATTGAATGCAGCCTGCGCCTGAGGCTGACAGAAGGAGCAACGATCGAAATTTCGGACAAAGAAAAGGACTTTTCCGGCCGCTTAAATAAGCTTTGTCATGTTGGTCAGCTTGAAGCCATAGCAGAAGAATTGGATAAAGCTTCTTACTATATCGAACGGAACGCCAACCCCAAAATGCTGTTTACGGCATTGAGCATTAAACTTTTCCATATCATTCGGAACCAGGCTGTTCCCGTGGTGCATTAAAAAAAGTGAAAGCTTTTTCATACCTTTGAAATAGCGGTCGATGAAGGTTTGGAGAAAATGATCAGACTGCCAAGGAAGATGTGTGGGGCAAGGGGACAATATCTGACATATTATTTCGTCACAGCATATGTTACTTTTTCAGGAAATTTATCATAAAACAGCTCTTTTTGCAGCTTTTTGCCTTCCTGAATACCGATAATACCCCGATTTTCCCGCCATTTCCATTTTTTTAATAGTGAACACTATCATATTATGAGTTGTGACAGTTGCGGAACGGGTAAACCCAATGGTTGTAAAAGTAACGGCGGCTGCAGCACTGGTGGCTGCAATCGCATGAATGTGCATGACTGGCTTGCTAATCTGCCTTTAAGTGACCCCGCGTCTGAATGTAAAATCGTAGAAATAAGCTTCAATAACGGAAGTCGCAAGGAATTTTACCGGAATCCCAGTCTTCAAACCTTTTTTAAAGGAGAGCTTGTAGCCGTGGAAGGTGTGGGTGGCTTTGATGTGGGCGCTGTTAATCTCAGCGGCGAGCTGGTACGTTTACAGATGAAGAAAAAAGGGGTAAAAGAAGACAGCCCCGAGATTAAAAAAATTCTACGCAGAGCCAACGATCTGGATATTCAGAAATGGAATGAGCAAAAAGCCAAAGAAAGAGCATCGCTAACACTTGCGCGCGCTATTATCATTCAGCACAAGCTGGATATGAAGCTGATTGAAGTGGAATATCAGGCCGATGGTCGTAAGGCAACTTTTTATTATACAGCAGAAGACCGCGTTGACTTTAGGGAACTGATCAAAGTATATGCTTCGGAATTCAAAGTAAAAGTAGAGATGAGGCAGATCGGTATTCGTCAGGAGGCCGCGAAGATTGGTGGCATAGGAAGCTGTGGCCGGGAATTGTGTTGCAGTACCTGGATGACCGATTTCAAAAGCGTGAATACCACCGCTGCGCGATATCAGAATTTATCCATTAATCAGGCGAAACTTAGCGGGCAGTGCGGTCGTTTGAAGTGTTGTCTCAATTATGAATTAGATACCTACCTCGATGCATTGCAGCATTTTCCCAATCATGCCGATCATCTTGAATTAAGTCGTGGCAGAGCCGTTCTGGTGAAGAAAGATATTTTCAAAAATCTCATGTGGTATACCTTGCCAGACAGTAATCAGCATTATCCAGTACCTATCGAGCGGGTTAAAGAGATCAAGGCAATGAATGCCAAAGGGCAACGTCCGGATGAACTGGGTGCCATTGAATTATCTCCTGCCAAGGCAGAAGAAAAAGAAATGGCGCATGTAGAACTCGTCGGACAAATTAGTCTTCGTACACTTGAAAGAAACAGCAAACGCAGAAGAGATAAAGAGCGCCAGCAACAGGCCGGTCCATCTAAAAGGCCGCCCCAGCAGGGCAACCAGGCTCCTAGAGGACAACGTCCGCCTCAGCAGGGAAGACCCCTGCAACAAGGCCGGCCGCAGGAACAGGGAAGACCGTCACGTCAGGGGCCTTCTGGCAATCGTCCGAATGACCGGAACAGAAAGCCGCAGTAAGAACAAGTATAGTAAAAACATTTATTAACGTACAAAAAACCGCACATTTGTACGTACATAAATGAATTTCCATGCAAGTTGTTTCTATTACTCAGTTAAGAAATAATATTAAAAAGTATCTGGATGATGTTTCCAAATCATCCGACGTGATTGTCGTATCACGAGCGCTCGAAGAAGAGGCAGTAGTCATCCTTTCCATGAAAGAATATAACGCTCTCACCGAAACCGGCCATTTACTTTCCTCTGCAAAGAACAGAGAAAGACTGCAAGAGTCTGTCGAACAATTAAAAACCGGTAAGACGCGCAAATACAAACTATAAGCAATACCGGTATGAATTTTGAGTTTACGGAAAACGGATGGGAATATTTTCAGTATTGGATGGAAACCGATGATTCTGTTGATAATAAAATAAAGGATCTATTAAAAGAAATAAAAAAGACTCCATTTCAGGGAACCGGAAAACCTGAGCCGCTGAAGCATGATTTGAAAGGTTATTGGTCCAGGCGTATAACGGGCGAGCATCGTCTGGTTTATAAAATTGAAGGAAAAAAAGGAGTCAACCAGAAATGTTTTATTCTACAGTGCAGGTATCATTACGATTAGGAGAAGCCCTTCACCTTCTTATTTATCAAACATCAGCGCTTTTACTTTTTCCTTATCTTCTTTTTCTTTTTGAAGATCGAACATGGTGCCGAAAATGCGATCCCACAACGTCGTGCTTACCCCAAACCCTTTTTCTTCATCTTTATAGTGATGTAAATGATGATTTCTCCACAGCGGTTTCATCCATTTGAACGGAGGGTTGAATGCATGGATAGCATAATGCATGGAACCATATAAAAGATATCCGAAAATAAATCCAGGAAAGAACAGAAATGCATAATAGCGCATCGCTATATACATAAGCCCGAAAATAACAGACGCAATGATCAGACTCGGAACGGGCGGCATAAAGAGTCGGTCTTTATCGCGCGGGTATTCATGATGATTGCCGTGTAATACGTAAACGATCCGCTTGGCGCGCTGACTTTCCGATATCCAGTGAAAAATAAAACGATGGGCAATATATTCAAACAATGTCCAAAAGAACATGCCGGATAATAATACCCAAAAGGCGGTAAAGGGATCAATCAAAAGAGATGTTACCGAGTAATAGGGAAATCCAACGAACACAGGCGTGTACATCGCCCAGATAACGAGCGGATGTGTCTTGGTAAGTTTTTCCAGATAAGGGTTTCCAAAAATCTGCGCCTGTCCTTTGTTATGAATCTTTTCAAACTTCATACATGACGATTTAGCAACACGCAAAAATAATCATCGGAAAAATTCCGGAAAAGTTAAAGCTTTTCCCAAACGGACTTTGTATAGTTTTCCAATCCGGGATCACGTGCTCCCATCAGAAGAAGTACACATCCTTCACTCAGATGAGGCCGAACTGTATCCAGAAAATTTTCTCTGTCGGCCACAAAGTAGGCCCTCCGCCCTTTCTCGGAAATAACATCGGTCAGGTCTTTGGATGAGATATCTTTTACGGCCGTTCCCCCTGCATAATAGATCTCACTCATCCATATTTCATCATCGGGTCGTAATACAGCCACCAGCTCATGAATAAAATCATTCTTTAAAAATTTCGTAGGCCCGTAACCGTGAGGTTGAAACCAGGCAATGACTTTTTTTGAAACGGGCTGACAGGCCGCAATAGCCGCTGCGCATTTCGCCGGATTGTGCGCATAATCATCTACCACCCATACCCCATTCTTCTCACCCAGTACCTGAAAGCGGCGATAGATGCCTTCATATTTTTTTAATGCCGCAGCAGATACTTCCAGCGGTATTCCAATCAGTGCAGCAATGGTTGCCGCTGCCAGTGCATTTTCCATATTGTGCTTACCCGGACTATTTAATGAGAAAGGGACGCGATTGATATGAAAGTTTGAATGGAATTCTTCCTGATGATATTCGCTCGCATGAAAGGCGGCATCATCAGACGGATCAACTGAAAAATTCCAGGATGAACGGGCTGAAATTTTTTTAGATAGCGGGTGTGATTGATTCACACAAAAAATATGTCGTGTGTTTTTTTTGAATGTTTCAAACAAGCTAATGAGCTGCTCAATTTCCTGATGATCTTTATCAATATTCAATAGTAAACCGATTTCCGGGTTATACTGAACGATCGATCCGTCGCTTTCATCTGCTTCGATCACCAGCCATTCTCCCTTTCCCACCGCTGCGTTGCCAATCTTTCCTTGTTTGATCAATCGGGTCAATCCCGCTCCGCTGATGATTCCCGGTTCGTAGCCCGCTTCGGATAAAACATCGAAGATCATGGCTGCGGTAGTGGACTTTCCGGAAGTGCCGGCCACGGCAATGGTTTTTTTGCTTTCGGCGATCAGCGCCAGCAATGCAGAGCGTCGAATAATTGGAATATCTAATTCTTTTGCTTTAATCACTTCCGGAACGGTGTCTTCTATAGCCGTCGAAACAACAATCAGATCCGTTTTTGATGTTATGCCGGATCCATCCTGAGCAAAACACTGGATTCTTTCTGCTTCAAGTTTTAATTGTGTATCATTCGCTTTGTTGGATTGAAACTGACGGTCGCTTCCGCTTACATTTTTTCCGATGCCCTGCAGGTATTGAGCAAGTGCACTCATACCGGTCCCTGCAATGCCGATAAAAAAAGGGGATTGAAAATCAGATAAGGATTGAATCATGAAACAAAAGTAATTCAATAAATGAGTATGTCTCTGCGTATAATCTATAACTTTGATTTTAATGTATAACTATCCCCCTCATTTAGGGGGCGCAGGGGGAGGACTTTAAAATTTAAACATCAACAATAAATGTATGAAACTCATATCTTATTTACATAACGAACAGGAAAATTTAGGGGTTTTGCATAATAATCAGGTCATCAGTCTGGATCAGCTGCACCCTGATCTGCCAAACAGTATGGCGATGTTATTGAATTACTGGGAGGAGTATCTGCCCGTTGCGTTGTCCAGTGTGCATTCTATCCAAAGCGGAAAATTATTACCTAGTCGTACACTGGATTTAAATGAGGTAGTATTAATGGCGCCCGTTCCTTATCCCACATCCTGTCGGGACGGGTATGCGTTTCGTCAGCACGTAGCGGCGGCGCGCAGAAACCGTAAGGTGGATATGATTCCTGAATTCGATCAGTACCCCATTTTCTATTTTACCAATCATCACAGTATTATTGGGCCCGGAGAAGTACGTTGCATGCCCGATCATTTTGAAAAACTGGATTTTGAATTAGAGGTAGCTGTTGTTATCAGTAAACACGGACGAAATATCCGGGCCGAAGAGGCCGATCAGTATATTGGTGGGCTGATGATCATGAATGATCTCAGTGCACGCCGCTTACAAATGGAAGAAATGCTGTTAAATCTCGGTCCGGCCAAAGGAAAAGATTTTGCCACATCCATTGGTCCATGGCTCGTCACACTGGATGAACTGGAACAGTTTGAGATTCCACCTAAAGCCAATCATGTCGGAAAAAGCTGGAATCTCACCATGCTTTGTCGGGTGAATGGTGTGGAAGTCAGCAGAGGAAATGTCGGTGATATGGACTGGACCTTTGCCGAGATCATTGAACGAGCTTCTTATGGCGTGGATCTTTATCCGGGTGACGTGATTGGTAGTGGTACGGTGGGTACCGGATGTTTTTTAGAATTGAACGGTACCGGCAAACTAAACGACCCGAACTATCAGGAGCAATGGCTGAAGGCGGGCGATGTGGTAGAGCTCGAAGTGGACGGGTTGGGCGTACTCAGTAATACGATCATTGAAGAAGGAGATGATTTTTCGATTTTGAAAAAAAAGAAAAATATATAACAACCGAATTTATGTTTATTGATTTATCTTCTTTATCTCCCGCTCAAAAGCAGCAGTGGCTGCAGCATGCCGTTGCGCCACGACCCATCGCGCTGGCATCGACCATTAATAAAGCGGGGTCTGTTAACCTCAGCCCCTTTAGTTTTTTTAATCTGTTTTCATCGAATCCGCCCATCGTAATTTTTTCGCCGGCACGTCGTGTGAGAAACAATACACTCAAGCATACACTGGAAAATATCATGGAGATTCCGGAGGTGGTGATCAATATCGTCGATTATGATATCGTACAGCAAACATCACTGAGCAGTTGTGAATATCCCAAAGAGATCAATGAATTTGAAAAAGCCGGCTTTACTCCGGAAAGCGCTACTCTCATTCGACCGCCAATGGTTAAGGAGAGTAAGATTAAGCTGGAGTGTAAGGTGATAGAAGTAAAAGCATTGGGTACGGAAGGTGGCGCCGGCAATCTGGTGATCTGTGAAGTGCTTCGAATGCATGTGGACTCCTCTTTATTAAATGAAGACGAGACGATGATCGACCAGCGCAAACTGCACCATGTGGCGCGCCTGGGAGGCGACTGGTATTGCAGGATTGGAATCGATAATTTATTTGAGGTGGAAAAACCCAATGTGAAGCTGGGCGTCGGCATGAATGCATTGCCGGATAATATCCGAACCAGTCCTATTTTAACCGGCAATCATTTAGGTCAGTTGGCTAACGTGAATGAATACCCGAAGATTGATCCTGCTTTCGAGGATGAGCGCCTCAAACAGATCGTGCAGTATTTTTCGGTAAATCCCGACGACATGGATAAAGAATTACATCGTTACGCCGGCGAGTTGCTGGACAAAGGCCGCGTTACCGAAGCCTGGCAGGTGTTGCTGGTTGGTTCTGCCAATACATAAATAATAATTTTAGTCTATGCCCAACCCACAAGCCTGGTTTAAAATATTTACTATTGTCAGCCTGCGCTATTTTATCGTGGCGGGATTAGCTTTTTTAATATGGTATGTATGGAAAGGCAAGAATTGGTTGCCGAAAAAAATACAGCCAAAATTTCCGTTGAACAATGATTATAAACGCGAGATCATTTATTCGTGCATCACGATCTTTATTTTTACCGCTATTCCGTGGTTGATACTCGGTAATCCTGCTATTAAAAAATATACACAGTGGTATGATGATATGGGCAAGCATGGTTATCTGTACTTCTGGTCAGCCTTTCCGCTCATGCTGGTGATGCATGATACGTATTTTTATTTTACGCATCGACTGATGCATCATCCAAAACTATTTCGTCTTTTTCATCTTGTTCATCATAAGAGTACTAATCCTTCTCCCTGGGCCGCTTTTGCCTTTCATCCGCTGGAAGCGATTGTAGAAGCCGGGATACTCGTCATCTTTTTATTTGCCATACCCGTGATGAAGGCCCATCTATTTTTCTTCTTTTTATTCATGATGCTCTATAATGTATATGGTCATCTGGGATGGGAGGTTTATCCCGGAAACTTTCACCGGACTCGGATCGGTAAATGGATCAACACCTCTGTCAACCACAATCAGCATCATCAGTATTTCAAAGGTAATTACGGCTTGTATTTTTTATTCTGGGATCGTGTACTGGGAACAATACGTTCTGATTACAATGACCGTTTTGATGAGCTGGATAATCGCCGCTCGGCCCTTAACAAATAATTACAACTATACCGACAATAAAATTATCCTTCATACGATTCGTTTTTATATAAAACTCAACCTCTGATATATTATTTTATAATCAGAACTTATATAATAATCGACCGTAGATTCAAAACAATTTCTTTTTATCAAAAGAATTAATATGACCTTATCTGCATTTATTGAAACGTATGATCATCCCGGCAAAGTGGTTTTGCTGATGGGAAAAAGAGACGTATTACCTGCGGACAAGCCCTTGGTAATTGCGCTGGGCCGGCTATTGGCTCAGCGCACGCAACATGTCAGGTTTCGAAGTGGTAATGCCGGCGGCGCCGACACCGATTTTTTTAGCGGAGCACGTGAAACAGAGACATGTATTCCCCGCCTGGAAGTTATTACCCCTTTTGATGGTCATCGTGCCAGTTACAATGAGGGTATTCAAACTACATCGCTCGACGATCTTAATCTGCTGGAAGAAGAAAGGGTCGTTTATCAGTCTGCACTGAACGCGAAAACGAAGCATCTGATCAAGCCTTTTGTCAACGGTAAGGGAGGGAAAATAAATCTGAAAGCGGGTTATATTATCAGGGATACTGTTTCGGTTATTGGGGCCGGAAACGGACAAATACCCCCAGCTGATTTCGGCATATTTTATACAGATTTAAAGAATCCTGATGAGGGAGGTACCGGCTTTACAATGAAGCTTTGCCGCATTAATAATGTGCCGCTCATCACACAGAGAATATGGTTTGAATGGTTAAATCAATAAACAGATCCTAATATGAAAACATCAACCATTAGAATAGCCTCCCGCACAGCAGCGCAAACGGTAATTGGCTGTGTTGCCGCCTTTATCATTTTTGTTATTCAATACATGATCTTCGGTGATTATGCCAGCGAATTGCTGCACATGCAGCCCATGCTAAATGGTTTTCTTCATGTGGACTTCTGGCACTTAACTTTCAATGTGTTCATCTTATTTCTGTTGCTGCTCCCGGACATCAATGATCATTACCGATTTAAAAACATCTTTTTCATCACGTTGATTATTTCGTTGTCCTATCTTCCTTTTACAATATTCGGGATAGCAGAACCAGCAGTTGGATTGTCGGGCACAGTTTATTTTTTAATGACCAGATGGCTACTCAGCTGGTCGTATTTTAAGACAGGACTTTCACTCCTCGCGATTATTTGTTTGGGGGAATTAAATCCGATTAATGAGAAAGACCAGATTGCTCATGGGGTGCATTTGTTGGGGGTAGCGATAGCGATACTATCCTTAAGAAGAAAAAAAATCAAACAATTAAAGCATTCCAGCTTCAATAAGCTTTTGGACCTTTAACCACTTTCTGTCATTTTCTGAAAGATTTCTTTTAATTAAAAAATTTCCCGCCCGCTCATCCAGCAGAATATTATTTCCTTCGTTGTCTTTTACAATTTCATATAGACCATCAGGAAAATAATTAATTAAATTTTGATAATGAGTAATGACAAACCATGAGCCTTTAGGTGTTTCGTTACCTACAACACCTCCTGCGTTTATTATAAACTGTTGAATGAGATGTTGTATGCTGGCATTTTCTTCATTACCACAACTGCTAAAAATGAGATTAATAATTTTATTTTGATTGAGTGGTTCTGTGAGTGTATTCAGAAATGAAGAGACACTGTCGTGAATAAAAATTAATGAAGTATTATCAGTAAACTTATACCAATTCATATTATTTTCTAAAGCAATTACTTCGGTTATTGTTTTGCCGGCAAGGCCTAGCGTATTTTCAATAAAATCGAGAGGGATAAACCAGCCATTTTGTTGATCTTCTGGAAGATTATTCCAGTCTTGCTGTGTAGGAACAGAACAATAGATGTATAAATAGTTATTGATTGAACCTTCTCTGACAGATTCATTCTTTTCAATATTTTTCATCATATCGAAATCAAGACCTGAAAAGGGATAAAAGAAGACGCTTCCTACATGATTGTTTACAATGTCCATGATTGGCATAAAATTGATGTTTATTAGATTATAAATGTTTGTGTGTTCTATAATAGTTAAAGGTCGTCAAAAAAATTATCCCCCAAAAAACATGGCGAGAGATTAAGATTTGTTTATCCCGACCTGTTATTTTTCATATTGTAGCCCTTCTCTTAAAACCTGCGTAATAGATTCAATCTGCTCGATCTTTAGTTTACTTGCCCGATTACCTGCAACATTGAGAATTAAAACCGTGTTTTCCTTGATAAATCTTTTTAAGCCTGCCGCGGTAGGGTTGACGATATATTTTTTATTGTGTTTCTCTAAAAATTTAATCGTCTGTTTACTTCCTTTAGATGTTACATCTCCAAAGATTACTGTTGCGTTGGAGTTTATAACATTTTTTTCTGTCCGGCTTGTATATTTTTCAGAAGCATCTTCCACCAGACCAAATTGTTTTAAAGACAAATCATCGCCATCTTCGGTTTTATACCCTTTTGGAGCTGTGCCGCCTGTGGGAATATTTAATTCTTTGGCTACTTCTAACCCAATTCTGTCAACGCCTTTTTGGCCGCCACTTATTACTTTTTTTATCATTATATATAAAATTTAAATTATGAATAAATTCAACATCTGTCCTACCTTTTATAAATTATATACGGTTTATTGTATAAAATGCATGTCTCGATCATTTGTTTAATACCTACTCTTTTAGGAGTAGATTGAAAAACAATACAGGTATTCCCTTCGCGAACGAGCGTATCGCAAAGAATTTGTTTTTGCGCTTTTTTAAAATTTTCATGCGCAGAGTAAGCTTTAATAGATACACCACTCCTGTTATAGAGCCGAATCGCTAAGCGAAACAGCTCCGGGTTCATGCTCCGGTCGGGTATTAAAAAAGTTACGGGTGCTCCATCGAGTTCGCTCAGGTGCTTTTCGATGGTTTGGTCAAACAATTCGAAATCGGCGAAGCCGGGGGAAGAAAACAACACGATCTTTTGCATATGTAGGTTGAATTTGGTGACAAAGGGGTTCCTGTCGGAGTAAACCCACCCGTTTTATCCGTCACAACCGAACACACTTTTCCAGGGACGATTTACACCGTTAAAATTCAAATGCTAAAAGAGGGAAAAAAATTAGAAGGCGTTGTTGATCATGTAGAATACAAATCTATTGCACGTATTCAGATAAAAAAAATAATTTGATATAAAATTTTCTTAAGGCCTGCTGCCAAATACTTTTTTGAGGATATCCGTTGTGCGGCTGACGGGATCTTTACGGATGGCGGATTCTTCTTTTAAGATCTGATCAAATAAAGCATCAACGGTTTTTCCAACTACATATGATGTCAGATCAGGATTGAGTTTGTTTTTATTGAATGGGATCTTGTTGTATCCGTTGATGATGTTACCGTAATAGGCGGTGGCCTGTGTTTTATCAAGCGATGATTTGACCACCGGCGTGAAGGCTGTTATTAAAGACTGGCTTGTTTTATCTCGGAAAAAACGCGTCACACTACCATCACCACCTTGTATCAGATTGATCGCATCGGTGACTGACATGGATTTTACAGCATCAATAAAAATAGGTTTGGCAGCGCCAACAGCATCTTCGGCTCCGCGGTTAATCTGCAGAATGGCTTTATCGAGTTCACCGCCCAGTCCGATCGATCGGATCTTGCTTTCTGCTTTTTGTACTTCCGGTGGTAATAATATTTTATAGAACTGACTGCCAAAAAATCCATCCGTTTTATTAAGACTCGCCACGGCTTTTTCAATACCCTGATTGAGCGCACCTTTTACTCCGGCGCCCGCTTCGGCTTCAGTTATTTTGGATATGCCGGGTATAGAGGGAATTTGCGCTTGCGTCATTAAAAATGATATTCCAGCAACGAATAACAAAAAAGCTTTCTTCATTAAAATGGTTTTGACAAACTTACGATTTGGGGGGATTATTATTCGTTTAATGTTTTTGTAAAATTAGTCCTCCGCCAAAGTCCCCCGATGAATCGGGGCAGGCTCTCCCGCCTGAGCGGGATAAACTCTCCAAAGGGGGATATTTTCCGACTTAACCTATAACAGATAACCGCTAACCGTATTCTAACTACCTTTGCAACCATTTGATTTTTATGATACCAACACATTTATCTGAACAGGAGATCATACGGCGAGAGAAGCTCGCTGAATTGCAAAAGCTCGGTCTGGATGCCTATCCAGCTTCCTTATATCCTGTATCGCATTTTTCAACCGATATCAAGGAGCGTTTTAATGAAACGACCAAAGACCAATATACTGATGTATGTGTCGCCGGTCGTATCATGAGCGTAAGGGATATGGGAAAAGCCTGTTTTGCCGTGATTCAGGATAGCAAGGGTCGTATTCAGATCTATGTGAAGCGGGATGATCTTTGTCCGGCTGAGGATAAAACGCTGTATGACATAGTGTTTAAAAAACTGCTGGACATGGGGGATATCATTGGGGTGAAAGGATATGTGTTCACTACCAAAACCGGTGAAACATCCATTCACGTCAAAGAACTTTCACTGCTCGCCAAATCGTTGAAGCCGCTTCCGGTTGTAAAAGAAGCAGAAGGACAAACCTTTGATGCAGTAACCGATCCGGAGTTCAAATACAGACAGCGATATGCAGATTTGATTATCAATCCTCAGATTAAAGATGTGTTTGTTAAAAGGACCACCCTCATTAACACCATTCGTGATTTTTTAAATAATCATGGAGCGCTGGAAGTGGATACGCCTGTTCTGCAAAATATACCTGGCGGTGCATCAGCTCGTCCTTTTATCACTCATCACAACGCGCTGGATGTTCCGATGTATATGCGGATTGCGAATGAACTTTATCTTAAAAGATTATTGGTGGGCGGCTTTGACTGGGTGTATGAATTCAGTCGCAATTTTCGCAATGAAGGAATGGACCGCACACATAATCCAGAGTTTACCATTCTTGAATGGTACACGGCCTATAAAGATTATTACTGGATGATGGAGATCACGGAGCAGTTGCTGGAGAAGGTGGCGATCGCTCTGCATGGTACAACCGATGTACAAGTGGGCGAATCGACCATCAGCTTTAAGACCCCCTTTAAACGAGTTTCCATATTTGATGCCATTAAAGAACATACGGGCATTGATGTGAGTGATATGGATGAAGCCGGCCTTCGCGATACCTGTAAAAAATTGAATATTTCTGTGGAGCCTTCGATGGGTAAGGGCAAATTAATTGATGAACTTTTCAGCAATACTTCCGAATCGAAATATATACAACCCACTTTTATTACCGACTATCCGGTTGAGATGAGTCCGCTGACCAAGAAACATCGTTCCAAACCCGGACTCGTGGAACGTTTTGAACTGATGATCAACGGCAAGGAGATTGCCAATGCATATAGTGAGTTGAATGATCCTCTTGATCAGCGGGATCGCTTTGAAGAACAGGTCAAGCTGAAGGAAAGAGGGGATGATGAGGCCATGTTTATTGATCATGATTTTCTGCGGGCACTCGAATATGGTATGCCCCCCACAGCCGGTATCGGCATAGGCATCGACCGCCTGGTGATGCTGATGACCAATCAGCCGTCCATCCAGGATGTGCTGTTGTTTCCCATGATGCGTCCGGAAAGGGCGGAGGGTTAGAAAGAAAACCCGCCCTTTTCGGCTAATTTTCAATGGTTTAGTAAGGAATCCTCCCCCTTCACCCCCTCCAAAGGGGGATATATTCATCGCAATCTTACATACATCCTGAGTTCTGGAATAAAGTTTCGCCACAAGACCGCTCATCATTATTTTAGTACCTTGTATTGCATAGTACATGGTTTTGTATTAGCTTTGTGTCATAATCAAAATCATTTCTTATTAAATAAGATTTTATGAATATTGAAAATACACAGAGTCAGATGCGGAAGGGAATCCTGGAATTCTGTATTCTGTCCATCATCAAACGAGGGGAAGTTTATCCGAGCGATATCATCGAGGAAATGCGAAAGGGCCGGATGCTTTTGCTAGAGGGGACTCTCTATCCCTTGCTGACCCGGCTAAAAAATGCCGGTCTGCTCACCTATCGGTGGGTAGAAAGCAGTAGCGGGCCGCCGCGGAAATATTTTTCACTCACGGAAACCGGTCTGGCATTCTATGAGGAGCTGCAAAAGACCTGGGAGGAGATGGCGGCATCGGTGGAGCAGGTGACCAAAGGAAATAACGGACAACCATAAACGAAGTATAATTATTAAAATAAGAGATTATGAAAAAAGTCATTAATATAAATTTAAGCGGTCGTGTTATTCCGATCGAAGAGACGGCTTTTGAAAAATTAAAAACCTATATCGAGTCGCTTCGTCATCATTTTAAAGATGAAGAAGGGCGCGATGAGATCATCAATGATATAGAGAACAGGATTGCCGAATTGCTCGAACAGGATATCAAAAAAGGATCGGCTTGTATTACTGATCAGAAAATTGAGGATACGATTCATCTGATGGGTCGGGTGGAAGATTTTGTTGAAATGGATGCCGCAGAAAATACCCCCCCGCCATCCGGTCAGTCAACACAAGAAAAAACATCCGGCACTGAAACTGCCCGGGGAAGCCTGTTCAGAAATAGCAATGACAAGATCATTGCCGGTGTGTGCAGCGGTGTCGCTCATGCATTGCGTATAGATCCTGTAGTGGTACGCGTATTGTTTGCGTTGTTTTTATTGGGCGGCGGAAGCGGACTGATTATCTATATTATTCTGTGGGTGGTGATGCCTGAAAAAGCGCTCGCTGTGAATATTCAGAAGAAATTTTTCCGTAATTCAGATAAAAAAATGATAGCGGGTGTTGCCTCCGGACTCGCGGCTTACTTTAATATTCCGGTATGGATTCCCAGGTTGATATTTCTTTTGCCCATAATTGCCGGCATTAGTCTTGATTTTCTTCCGTCTTTCATAATTGGCGGCGGACTTGGAGGAACATTTTTTATAACCTATATCATATTATGGATGGTGGTGCCTTATGCCAATACGCCTTCAGAGAAAATGCAGATGCGGGGAGAGAAGATTGATGTGAACAGCATAAAAAATGCCGTGAAAGAAGAATTAGGTCAGTTGAAAACACGCTCGGCCGATATGGGAGAAAAATTAAAGAGCGGCGCAGAGCAGATGTCGAAGGAGGCCACTACTGTGGCAGGTACGACCTTCGGAAAAATATTTACAACACTCGTTAAAATATTTTTCATTTTCCTGGCAGGCATTCTTGTCTTTACCGGAATGGTCATTGCCGGAGCCCTTGGAGTGGCCTCACTCGTTACCATACCTTTTCACGGATTTATATTAAGCAATGCTATACAGGAATGGGCATTATGGGGTACAATCATTTTATTTCTGATTACACCTGTCGTAGGCATTATTATATGGCTTATCCGAAGAATCATCGGTGCAAAAACAAATAAATATATGTCATTGAGTTTTGTGGTGTTGTGGATTTTGGGATGGATCTCTCTTGGGATATTGACTGCAGGCATCGGTAAAGAATTTAAGCAGCAATCTGTGGTTACCACTACGATAATAAATCCGGTTACCGATTCTTCTGTGCTGCAGGTTTCTTTAAAAGAGCCTATTGTCCGTTACACGAACACATATGGATGGATTAATTCTGATGAGTCAGGCTTTAATATTACCAAGGACAGTTTATTCTATCATCATGTTGAATTTATCGTGGAGAAAAGTGATTCGAATCAGATCAGCGCCGATATGATGAAATACAGTTTCGGAACAAACAAGAAAACCGCGCAGGAAAGAGCTGGTCAAATTTCATTTGATGGCGAGTTTAGAGACAGTACCCTCTTATTATCTTCTGCATTGGGTATTGATAAGAAGAGTAAGTACAGAGGACAGTATGTACAGGTTATTCTACGTCTTCCTGTGGGAAGGAAGATTCGTTTTGATGAAAAGCTGATTGATCTGTTTGAGCCGGAGCAATCTGATATGAACGAAGAGGGCGATCACCGCAGAAGACATCATGACTTAGATTATGAGTCGGGCGTTGAATATATCATGACAGAACAAGGTCTTCAAAAAATCGGAAGCTATCATAAGAAGGGTGGGACAACGAATGATGTTGTGAATGGTCGAACGCTGCTGCCTGTCATGTTGAGCGCCAGCGAAACATCTGATGTAAAACCTTCTGAGATGGCTCCATTGTTTCCAGTTGGCGGATTACTTGGGCTTTTTTCAGTTTTGCCCGGAATCTATCCCGGTCTGTAAAGTCCGCATTCTGAAGGCCTTCGTCTGTTTTTGTGAAAAAAAATGACAGAATCTTTTAGTAGGGTTGTATAATTTTTTTTATATTAGTTATACAAATAAGATTGCTTATTTGTAAACCAAAACAACCAAACTATGCTGAAGAAAATCTTTCTCTGGGTTTTTGTTATTCTCGTCATTATAGTAGCTGGCGTAAGCGGTATTGTTTTACTTCGTCAGAACCAAACCTTTGATGCCCCATTACCAGATATTCATGCCAGTACGGACAGTGCTGTGCTGGAACGAGGCAAGTATTTAGTGTATGGTCCGGCGCATTGTGCCGATTGTCATGCACCCGCAGGAACGGAAGAAGCGGTCAACAAAGGAGAAATCGTTGATCTTCCCGGAGGCCGACCTTTTCCACTTCCAATAGGCACCATCTATGCGAAAAACATTACTCCCGATAAAGAGACCGGAATAGGCGCGTTGACCGACGGACAAATTGCCCAATCCTTGCGTTATGGGGTGGACAGAAATAAGCATGCCTTATTCAACATCATGCCATTCAGCAATTTGAGCGATGGAGACCTCACGGCGATCGTTTCATATATACGAACTATTAAACCCGTTAAGAATATTGTTCCAAATCGAGAGATGAATGTGATGGGCAAGATCATTGTTGCCTTTATGATGAAGCCTGAAGGTCCTACAGGCATCCCACCTAAAGAAGTGCCGGTTGATTCGAGTGTGGCCTATGGAGAATATTTAGCGAAGAGTGTAGCGAATTGTTATGGTTGCCACACGCAGAGAGATCTCAAAACCGGCGCATTCATCGGAGCGCCTTTTGCCGGCGGATTTGAATTTGAATCCATTATTGAGCCGACGAAGTATATGTGCATGAGTCCAAATATCACGCCTGATAAAGAGACCGGTGTGATGAGTGAGTGGTCGGAGGAAACATTCATTGCTCGCTTTCGAGCCGGCAAAAGAATCCCTCATAGTCCGATGGCCTGGGGACCATTTGGCCGGATGAGTGATATGGAGCTTAAAGCTATATATCGTTATTTGCAAACAGTGAATCCCGTTAAAAATCAGATTGAGAAGACGTTTTATGCGAGGAAAAGCTGACGGACAGTGTAAAATCTGCCTATATTTATAGGCTGAAAAACATTTCTATTAATATTAACCAACCAAACCAAAACACAACTGTATGCTAAAAACATTAATTGACTATTTAGGATGGGTTCCTTTTCTAGGACAATCATTAAAAATTGCCTATATCTCTGGACGAGCTGCCGAAATTGTAAAGGGGTTGAAAATTGACAGCTCAAAAGCTAATCTTCAGGGTGAAGAGTTAGAAAAACATATTTCTGAAATGTCGGCGAATGCCTATGAAGAGCATTTGAAACCCGAGGTTGACAAATATGGTCTTCCGGAATTTGTTACGAATAAAGTCAGTGATAAATCTATAGAGATTATATCAGGAAAGCTTAGAGAAAGATACCAGTCGGGTGTAAGCTGATTTTTAATCCTGTTTCACTAAATTCTCTACCAGATTTCTGTTTAGTTTAATGGATTTTCGCTCTGCGTTTTCGCCTTGTATGATATAATGTTCTGCCAGGGCATTACCAAGCGCATCGGTAAAGGCTTTTTTGATTCGACTGATTTTTACGCTGGCCTGATCGCGCAGCACGTTCGTCATCTCATCAATTCTTTTCCGCATATCTTCCATCAGGCCTCGATTGGAAAGGCGACTATATATATCATATAGCTCCTGCCGGTGTTCGTTGAGCGAGCTGATGTAAATGCCTTCGGGGTGTCGTAAGAATAAAATGTACAATGCTTTTTCCAAGGTGGGCATTTTTATTTCCAGATTACTATAATCAGAGAGATAAATCCTGCCGTTGCGACGGATCTGAATTTTACTAGGCGGACTGCTCTGCCGGAAGTTTTGTGCAAACAACATCTTTACCCGAAGTGATTCCATGACGGCAAGCGCATGATGAATTTCCGGAAGAGATAAGGACTCTTCGAGGCGTTTCATACAATCGGAACATACATCGGCGGTTCGCATTTTTAGTATGATCTCATTTTTCTGCATACAGAGATCACTGACACAACCAATGGATTGCGTGTGTGTGCGTTCGCGGATCTGGCTATAGCTCTCAAAAATATATTTCTGCAAAGACAATGCGACCACTTCAAATGCAATCGGAAATGCCGGATCGCAGGGAATATAATGTTCCCATTCATCGGTATGAATAAATCCGTTAAACGGTTTTGCTTCATCGAGCAAGGCAAACCAGTTTTTTAAATTAGCCGTTGGGGTTAATAAGAGGGCAAACTCTTGTTCCGGCACACCATATTCTACCCGAAATTCCTCCACATTGCTGAAGAGATCGCGCCAGCGCATCGCCTTACGGGTATGCGGAAAACGCCAGGTTCGTCTGCTGGATTCGTTCTGCTCGATCATGCTTTGCGGAGGTATCGAATAATAAACCTGCTGTTTCTCAAAGGAATCTTTATCAGGAAATTCCTGTTCTTCCTGCATATCATCGGGAAGTATCAGTCGGCCCCGCCCTGTTGGGTAAAATTTATTGACACCGGGTACCGCCTGTAAAAGGCTGAGTACCCGTGTGTACAATTCTTCATCAAGCGTTTCGTCCGGTATGAGATGTATGTTCATTAATTTTTATCAAATAAATCGGACAGGTTCTCTCCCCGACTTTTTTTATTGAAATAAGTGTTCATAGAATCCGAGAGCTTATCCCAGACGGCTGACTGCATAGAATTTTTGTCAAAGCTGAAACTGTTTCTTGCTTGAATGGCCATTGTTTGAGCTACCTCAACTGCATCGAGTGTGGCGCCAATAAAACTAAATGTCCATTTTTCGGTTCCTTCCAGTCGTTGGATCAGCGATCGGATTTGTTGTAAATTAAACAATTTCGAACTATTCTCGTATCCGTCGGTCAACACCACGATCACAAAAGTAGCCGGCAAATCGGATTGTCTTGCAAAGGCTTCTTCCAGATGCAAAACGGATTGCCCGATTGCATCGTAAAGGGCGGTTCCTCCACTGGGAACATAGTTTTTTCTGGAGAGGGGTTCGGCATTTCTTAGGTCTTGAGCAACGGCCTGCAGGTCGATGTGGGTATTGAACATTGTCAATCCCATACGGATGTCTTGTTCCGGAAATTCAGCCTGCATGTTCCGGATACGATTCAGTTGTTCGTTGTAGCCATTAATGGTGGCGTCGATACAATCTCCCATGGATCCGCTTTGATCCACGATCAGGTGATAGATGGTTCTTTGTTTTTTCATTGTAAACTAATTTTATTAGATGCAAAGCTCGCTCAGGAATAATCAGAGCAGATGAATCTGAAAGCTTACAGAAAAAACAGCTAAAAAATTGAAAGTCAAATCGTTGCGTTTTGAGATACATTCAACGATTGAGTCCAAAGCAATAGAACCTGTCCGTTGGTCTCGTGTGTAATAAATTGAAAAAGCCGGTTGTTGTAAATTATAGGCCTAAATGTTAGTGTCAATAAATTCTTTACAGTAGTCTTTGATTTGTTGCCTGACTTGTCTGAACTGCTGTTTGATCTCTTCCTCTGTTCCGGTAGCTTTTGCCGGGTCCGGAAAATTGTAATGAAACATTTTTGCTTTTGTCGGAAAGTAAGGGCAACGTTCTTTGGCGTTATCGCAAACCGTGATTACGAAATCAAACGGAATGTTTTTGTATTCATCTATATTATTAGAGGTATGATTTGAAATATCAATACCCTCTTCTTTCATCGTTGCTATAGCTCGAGGATTTACTCCGTGCGTTTCAACGCCCGCGCTGTAAATCTCTGCTTTTTCACCTGCAAAGTATCGGAGATATCCTTCTGCTATTTGACTTCTGCAACTGTTGCCAGTGCAAAGCACTAAAACCTTTTTACTCATAAATTGCTAATTTTTTTCTTTGAATTCGCAAATGCTTCACATTAATTATCCGTCATATTAAACGAATAACCAAATGATATTAATGATGCAAAATTTCGGATCAAAACCGAAGATAAGCTGTAGCACAATTACTGAAGTAGTAATAATAATGGGCTTTTTATATTTGATCAGTTTCTCTTTCATACGAATATTTGTTGTGTCTGTGAATTGCCATATGTTATGCCTTAACAGCATCCGCCTCCCGGGGTACAGGAATTTTTTTGCGTTGTCTGCAGGTCAGATAAGCTCACTTTTGTTTTTTCGGGCGGTATTCCGCATTGGTCTTTTGCCAAACAATTTGTTTGTTTTGCAGTGAGTAAAAAATTATTTCCGTCAAAATCCAGACCGAAGCGACTTATGGTTTCGGTTTGATATTCTATTTCAATATCCAGATCTTCCTTTCCGAAGAGTGGTTCAGCAATTGCAATGATTTTCTTCAGCTTCTGAGGTTCAAGCCGGTGTTTAAAGTCATTAGCGGTCCAGACCTGGAAACTGATTGTTTTCTCTGTTCGTACAGCCCCCCCACAATCAATAAAGTGCTTGGTTGTTACCCCAGCTTCCGTGATATGAAAATGCCGGGGAACAAAGTTGCCGTTTGGCTGAATAAAGTTGATCTGTGAAATATTGTCTAAATGGTGTTTGAATTGTGTCAGTTTCATACTTTTTGTTTTTTAATCAGCAGCAATTTGATTTTTTCAGGATGAGTTTGGATGAAATTTTGGCAAAATAGTTTTCCAGTTTCTCGACCGCTTTTTCGTCAATACAATAGCAAATGGAATTACCGTCGATACTTCCTTTTATGAGACCGGCGTTTTTGAGTTCTTTTAAGTGTTGTGAAATCGTTGGCTGAGCAAGGGGTAATTCATTGACGATGTCGCCGCAAATACACGAATCAACTTTTAATAAATATTCAATGATAGCCACTCGGGCGGGATGCCCCATTGCTTTCAAAAGAACGGCCATGGTGTTTTGCTTGTCGGTAAAGTGGTCTGTTTTAGTTATTCCCATTTTTGGATATAAATTAATATTGCAATATTACGATGATAAATTATAATGGTCAAAGAATTTCATTTAAATTTATTGAGCAATATACAATAGCAGATAATTCGGTAATTTCTTTGACGAATACTTTGGTTTGCGCATCATTAACGACTAACCCACCTTTTAGCTTAAGTCTTCGAATAATCTATAGTAAATTTCAATTAGGTATTCTAAAGCAATAAATACATTATAAATTGGCTTATTTTGGAACAATCCAGCAGATTATTCAGAAAGCAGATTTCTGAAAGGATGATCGATATTACTATTATATATTCTCTCGCAGAAAAAGAATCCTGTTGTTAATTTAAAGCTTTAATAATTACAAAAAGGATAATTCCGGCTACCAAATACCAAACCCATGTTGGGGTACTTTCAGAAGGTGGAGGAAAATCAGGAGCAATATAGGAGGGATCAATTTTTTTAATTTTTGCAATGTAGTTTTCTCTCATCTTAAGTGGATCAACGCTATAGTTAGCGCACCAATTCATATTTGCAAGATTATTATTGTCATCATATCCTACCCATGTCATTTTCGCCAAACCGGTTAATTCGTTTACGGCAGTTTCCAGATACATTTTTTGGGCATAAATATCAAAACATAAATTCATTAATTTAATGAAGTTGACAATTTTTTTGGTTGATTCGGCAGAATATGAATCATAATTTTTTCCATCAGATGACCAGTCGCAACTCATCCGCCAATAGCGATAATAAACTGCAAAATATAAGTTACTCGCAATTGACCGAGCCGTATTACTATATGTTGGAGAGTCAGGCTCTGCTTGTTTAGCAGCATTTAAATAAGTCAATATTTCTTTGGCTTCACTTTCTATTATTTCTGAATCTGACCTCAGCCAAAAACTGCAAATTGCTTTATTTTCCCATAATGCCGCAGTATTAGGATCTACTTCCAGCGCTTTGTTACAATAATCATACGCCTCTTTGTAGTTGCCTGCTACCATAGACTTTTCCATTATTGAAATAAAATTATTGAATCTGGCAGAATCATTCTCCGCAAGCTTAATAACACTTGTATTTACTTTAATTGGCCTAAGAATTTGTGTTGTATTGTTACAGAATTCACAAACCGCTTCCGTTTTGCCCTGAAAGTTTTCTAATGAGGCACCACATGAGGCGCATTTTAAACTTATTAACTCAATGTTGTTTGACATTTTTTAATTATTAAATTGTTTGTAATTTCTAACTCCTATGAATATAAAATGATAAAGTTTTGGTTGGTCATTTTTCAATGTCTATTGCAGTATTTGGAAACCTTATACCTTGAATATTCAAGCCCAATTGTTTTACTGGATAAACCAAAATAAAGGATTTTTTTATTTTTAAACAAGATTATTTTTACGCATCTCCACGGCGCACACTATTCCTGTTATTTTTGGAACTTTTTGAATAAATCACTCAAGATTTATCTTGTCAGGCATCATAATATCCAGGGTTATATTCCTCTTAAAAGGAACGTCGATATTCAACAGAATTTATCGTAACAAATTTAATTTCAATGATTTCCGGAACGTTTGCTCGGGCACAGGTTGCAAAAAAAGAAATGGATGCACCTGATTTATAGTTCATATTGGCGCTACAGGGAATGCATTTGAAAGCGTTATTTATTCGTTTTTAAAGCGTTCGTTATTATTAAAAGAATGATTTGGATTGAGGAAAGTATAATTATACCCGATAGTAAAATATTGTTTTCTAGTTTGTTATCTAATCTTATGGACAAAACGAATGAGATAAAACCCAAAACAGGAAAAATTAAGTGTAATGCCACCTTAAAACCATCGCTTATTTTAGAATGTGACAGTATGTATAAAAGCAATACATTTAAAAAAATAATTGCGTCAGCAGCAAGCCAATTAAATGTTTCATAAGACTTGAAAATGATTCCAAATAAGGAATTTACCAAAACCCCCATCAAACCAATTAAAAGGTAAATATTTTTCATTTTGTATATTTTATTTAGTGGGAGGCGGAGGTGGAGGTGGAGGTGGAGGTGGAGGGGTTGAATTAAATAAACTAACGAATTCAATTTGACTACCGGCGTTATCCCAATTCGCCATTCCTGTTTTCCAGACTAATGTATCCTTGTTAATTGTTCCACTCATTATTAATTCTTTCAGTTTGTTCAAATTGAATGGTCCATTTTGTTGATTATTCAGCAAAACATAAAACTCCATTAAAGGTGGCGGAGGCGGAGGCATATTTGTATTCAGACTACTTGCTACATTTCCCATCTGGTTACCGGCTCCAAGACCAACACCTAAACCAATGCCGGCTCCCATTAAATTACCAACTGCCCCTCCTTCATTTTGCGCGGCTTTATCAAGAACATCAAAGCTTCTGTCCATTTGATAAACATCTCTTCCAATAATTCTTACTTTTGCAGCCAGGTCTTTTGCTTCTTTTAGCTTTACAATACTTGGGTCTTCTTCCGGCACATTGATTGAGATAAAATTAAAATTGATTAACTCAATACCAAATTTATTGAAATCAGTATTTAATTTATTGAGTGCAAAATCAGACATTTCATCAAGCATTACACTTATTTCAAGAATTGAAACGTTTTCTTTTATGAGTTTTGATGAAATAAGACTTGTCAATGAAGAAAGGACTTTCCCTTTAAAATAATCACTTACTTTATCTGATGAAAACACCGTCATATTTCCAACCAGTGTTTCCAAAAATACGCGTGCGTTACTAATTCTAAAACCATACTGACCATATGCTCTTACGGGAACAATAACCCCATATTTGGGGTCTTCCAGTTGAATAGGAGTAGCCGTTCCCCATTTTACGTCCATTTTTGTAATTAGATTAACAAACCATACTTCTGCTTGAAATGGTGAAGAACTACCAAATGGCAAATTGATAAGTTTATTAAGAAGAGGAATATTTTCGCTTTTTAAAGTGTGGGTACCACTTTCATATTGGTCAAATATTTTCCCTCCTTTTACAAAAAATGCAGTTTGAGATATACTAACAACAAGCTGTGTGCCTAGCCTTAAATCTTCTGAGGGAAATTTGTAAACAAAATCTTTGTCGTTTGCTTGATGTTTTACAACGTCTATTAAAGCCATGTTTTGTATTTTGTTTCAAATTTATACATTTCCTTCAATCTCTCATAGCTTGAAAGCTAACGTTTTGCGCATAGCCGCCCGTGTTAATGGCGATTATGCGCTGTTAAAGGTAGATTTTTATCGTAATCTTCAATATTCTTCCATTCAAAGTAATATTTTTCAAATTTAAGTACGCGCATATTTTTATAAAGAAGAATTGAAAGTGCTATACATAAACAAGTTCCTAGAATACCAAATACATAATGAACAAGGAACGATGCGGAAATTAGTACAATAATGAAATTTAAAAATGCTATAAAAAATATAATGTCCCAATATCTTGATTTAAAGTGTACTTTTCTTATTAGATTATACTGATCCTCAATTTCAAAATAGTAATTGAAATACTTTAAATTAGTCCTTAAACTTTCCAACATGAATGTTTTGTGAATAGTTGTAAAAATAAATAACCAACTTGCAATAATACTACAAGCAAACATTATTGAAACAATAATATTTCTCTCAATAAATAGCAATGCTACCACCGAACCTAGAGAAAAACCAGCTAAAATTGCTGATAAATTTTGTTCTGATTGTGAGAACTCGATATCAGTTTCAATTGTTTTAAGAAGAAAGGATTCATTTATATCTTCTTTGTGTAATTGAAAGGCATAATCGGTTAATATTTTATTTTTTTCTGAGTTAAATGTCTCAGCAGTGATTTCATTATTATTTTTTTTATTAAGTAGATCTTTCAACTTATCTGCTTTTTCTTGAGCAGTTAAATTCTTTCTTAGTTTACTACCATTCGAATTTAATGATGGGGCAGGTGGTGCTAAAATATTCGCAATTCGTGGTGGTGGTATAAATGGTTTTTTGCTATCTAAGCTCATACAAATTGTTTTAACAATCTTTTTTTAACTAAGTGTATTTTGTGATAAGTGTAATAATCCCTCCATCATATGCCTCATTTATAACTCTATAAATCCATTCATCATCTTGCTTAATAAACTCTCCGATTTCAATAACATCTTCCTTGTTGAAATTAAGATTGACGTGATTTGAAAATAATCCTTTGCCAGTTTTATAATCAAAGCAGTGGGCGTAAAGGTCATCAACTTTACTGAAACTATACCCAAGGTACCTTTTGTCTTTTTTACAGTCATTTGGATATTTTATTATTGCTAGAGCAATAACAATTCTGTTTATATCTTCTCTCACATTTTCAAGGGTTAGATAGATTTGAGCATGATCACCGTTTTTCTCTTTACTTTTCGAAAGCAGGGAACCAATTAGAGCGCCATCTCCAGAATAAGGTCGTGGGCCATTTATATCGTCAGTTGTTAATTCAGATCCATAGAATACAAAGTATTCGTCCGCTGGAACTCTACCATTTTTATCTAGCAAAAATGAAAAAACCTCTATATCTAATTCCGCTTCAAAATCCTTACGCTTTTTCCAACCAAAGCCAATTCCCACTTGGTTTATTCTTGAATATTTATCAGAAAGATTAAGGATTTGACCTTTATTAAGTATATTATTTGCAATCATTGTTTTAAAATTTACCTTTAACGTTTTGGCGCTTGGCGCAGTGGCGGATTTCGGAGCACAAAACTGTCAATACACCACAAATGTTGATGCGAGGTAGAATGTTCAATTAACCACGTCACCCGCCATTGAGCCAAACGCCTGTTACCAGCCGTATTTTTATTTTTGTCAAATAATTTGCATATATGATAATTTGTCTCTAATATTGGAAACACAAACTTGTCAATTATGGTCAGTTGGAACGATAAAGTCAAACGGCTTCTTAAATCTGAACTTGTCAAACGTGGCGTGTCCAACGCTGATTTGGCTGTTCTCTTGAATGAAATAGGTGTCCACGAAACAAAAGCTAGTATTGATAGCAAAATTAGTCGTGGAAGTTTTAGTGCCTGTTTTTTCATACAATGTCTTTCAGTAATTGGCTGCTCAAAAATTGAAATAGAAGAGTATGAATCTTCAATGTTAATTGCAGCTGAACCAAGTGTCGAATATAATAAAAAGTCAAGCAATGGAAAGTAAGAAAATTAAATTCATTGATTTGTTTGCAGGTCTAGGTGGAATTAGACTTGGTTTTGAAAATGTTTTCAAAGGGCTTGGGTATGAAACAGAATGTGTTATGACTTCTGAAATAAAACCGTATGCTGTCAAAACTTTGAAACATAATTTTAAGCACGACTTTTTGGCTGGCGATATTTTTGAAATTAGAAATGAGTTCATTCCTGATTTTGATTTTTTATTAGGTGGATTTCCTTGCCAACCTTTTAGTTCAGGTGGAAAAAGACAAGGTTTTCTTGATACAAGGGGAACTTTGTTTTTTGAGATTGAACGCATATTAAGAGATAAAAAACCGTATGGTTTTATTCTTGAAAATGTAGAAGGTCTTGTTAAACACGATTTAGAAAATAAGAATGATGAAATTGGAAGAACACTGTCCACGATTATATATACTCTTGAAAATGATTTAGGATACAAAGTTTCTTGGCGAGTTTTTGATTCTATTGAGTTTGGTTTACCACAATCACGTAAGCGAATTTTTATTGTTGGCACAAAAGACCAAAAAGTTGAATTAAATGGAAATGAGCCAAAGTTTGCAAAGCTCGAAAGTATTCTTGAAAAAGGTCTCGAACCTCTAAAATCTGACTTTGTTGATAAACTTTTATCACACTTTGAGATTGAAGATTTGTATGGGAAATCTATCAAAGACAAGCGTGGTGGAGATAATAATATCCATAGTTGGGATATTGGAATAAAAGGAGAAGTAACAGACGAACAATGCAAACTTTTAAATAAGTTGTTCAAGGAAAGGAGAAAAAAGCAATGGGCAATTGAGATTGGCATTGATTGGATGGACGGAATGGCTTTAACTCTTGAACAAATAAGTACTTTCATAGATAAACCTAAAAGCGAATTAAAGTCAATGTTAGATGATTTGGTTAAAAAGGGTTATTTGAAGTTTGAACATCCAAAAAAACTAGTGAAAGAACAAACTCCAAGTGGAGTTAAAACTTATCGTGATTACGATACAACAAAACCAAAAGGCTATAATATAGTAACAGGAAAATTGAGTTTTGAGATTAATAAAATTCTTGACCCAAATGACATTGCTCCAACTTTAGTTGCAACAGATGTTTCTCGTCTTGCCGTTCCTGATGGAAACGGATTAAGACGATTAACTATCCGAGAAGGTTTGCGTTTATTCGGCTATCCAGAATGGTATGAAATTCCGACAAAAGAATATGACGCTTTTGATTTGTTAGGAAATACTGTTGCGATTCCTGTTGTTGAATTTGTAACTTCAAGAATAGCTGATGTAATAAGTGATGAATTTATGGTTTTGGATAATATTCATTCAAAACTTCATCAAGTACATTAAGAGTTCTTTGGTTAAATACGAAGTCACTTGCATCGTATATGCGATGCAAATCATTTTGTCTGCCAACCCAACCAAAACCATCGCAATAATTTAGCATTATTATTTTATTAGCTCTATGATTCGCGTTGTGTCGCATTAGAGTTGTATAAAACTCTACAAGTTGGTCTGCTCTTTTAGATTGACCACTACCAGTTGTAATGTTATACGAAGATTCAATTAGAATTATTGGAGCATTAACACTTGGAATCAGAAAATCGATATTTTTGTTAAGCAACGGAAATTCTTTCTGTATTTCATATCTAAGAGTTGCATTCGTTGAATTACGATAATTGTCAAGTCTAGTTTGTATAATTCTTTCAACGTGTGCACCGACTTCATTTGAGTATTTTCCTTGAATTTCATTGTCGTTTAATATTCTTTCAACGTATTTGTGGTCTCGCAAATCTTCAATAAACTCAGGATCTGTTAATTTGAAATTCCGCATATAATACAATGGAATTTCAGAACCAATTCGAGAGTTTCTTCCATTTATGAAAAATTCTATGAGTATATTACGAAATTCAGAATCTTCTTGAATTGTTTTACTTATTCGTTTTACATCCCATTCTGTCCGAAATTCTTCTCCGTTAAATCTATAACGAAGCAAAGAAACAACTCTTTTTAATCGTTCTTCCGAAAGACCAATTAATGAGACAAAAGCTTTTAATTTTTCAAGAGCTGAAAATTCTCCATCTTCTGTTAGGAATAGAGTAAGGTTTTCATTGTTTGCAAACTGGTCGCAATTATTATTTATATGAATTGTTAAAGGTTCTATTGAAAGTAAAAAGTTGTTATCGAAGTTGTCATCAATCATAAATGACATACTGTTTTTCCATTCCTCAAATGATATTTTATCCATATTTCGTTTTTCGCAAAGTTAATTTTTTAAATCTGTTATTCTCGGGTTATGCTCGGTTTTAATATGGCTGGTAACGGTCGGCAGCTACAAGAAGTTGGCGATTTCGGAGACGAAAACTGTCTGACACCAATGAACTTGATACGAAGCAGACGGCTTCAGTTAACAACTAGACAGCCAATTTCTTGTAGGTGCTGTTATGGGCTTTTTGATTATATATCACGAACTAAACGAACACGGCAACAGCCCCAATGTGATTCTTCAGTATTTCTTAGTTGTTCTTCGCCAGTTCCAAAATGAATACATGAATTTTGATAAGCCCCTCCTTCGTTGGTCATATACCAATCTTCGAAAAAGTTACCAATTCCGTTTTTATGAATTTGAAATAACTCTTTTAATTCCTCAATACTTGGAAGTCTCCAGCCTAATTCTTTCAGGTTACTATCTATTTGATAATCATAATGATTAATATTTTCAGCAGAGTCACTGTTAAGCATTTCTATTTTATTATTTACTTTCATTTCTAATATTTTTTAATCCATTTTTTCCTCAGTTACAATTATAGAACCTTTTGATTTGCATTTAACACATCCGGAAGGGTAATCCAACATTTTCTTTTTATCCCACCAATAAATTTCATTTTTGCAACCTCCATATATACAGCCTTCATGTCCGCAACTTGTGCATTTAGCTTTTGTGTGCCTGCAATTCAGATTAGTTCGATTCGTTTCTTTTTTATTCATTTTCCTATCAATAAAAAGTTATTAATTAAGAGATTTTATAGCTCTAACTCTGAATTTTTCAGAAATATCAAAGTTGTTGTAATATCCAGCCTCAGTATCAGGTTCATAATTTCTAAAATATATCGCAGCTTTATCACCATTGCCATCAAATTGACTTCCTGATAATTTTTCTTCAGCCCAATAATATTCGTTTTCGGATAAATTAAAATCTTTTTCTTTTCTGCATAATTCACTGGCGCCGTATATCAAATCTAATTCATCTATTGAAGGTAAGCGCCACCCGTCCCCTAATTTAATTATCGCGCTTTGAGCCTCTGGCCAAGTCATCTCACCCATGTCACATGCCTGAAGGATTAAATTCGATATTGAATTACCGTTGTGTTCTAACTTAGCAATTGGTATCTCGCTTCTTATTAATCTTACATTGGCAAGCCCCCAATTATCTTCTGTACAATCCCTCCAGCCATGCTCTCCTGTAGAAAAATCAAATTGATATTGATAAAATCCGACAGGAAGGCTTGAGTCAAATGGCTTTTTTCCTTCAGAGTCCTGATCAATTAGATACCAACAATTTTCTAAATTGATATTAGTATTCCAACTTTGGTCATTAAATACCATTATCATATCATTAAGAGTTGGTAAGCGCCAGCCATTATTTTGATGTTCATGAGTTAGTTCATATTTAGATACATTAAACTGTATATCCACGTCCATCATTTGCATAAACCTAATTTTCATATTGTTATTTTTTAAATTATGAATTTAATACTGTTTTTAAAAATCGTCCAAAAAGGGCCCGAATAATCTTCAATCTCTTTTAGTATTTGATATTCAAAACATTCAGGATACTTTATTGTAAAAATATTGTCTTTAGCATTTATATTAATTTCTTCATTAATTAATTTCAATCTTTTTCCAAGGGGATTGGAAAACTCATTGTTTGTTATTTCTTCGGACCAAGTTCTAAATTCAAATTCTAGGCTTTTAAATTTAATATTTTCCATTTTTTGTTTTTTAAAAAAATATTAGTCAACAAAGATTAAATTTTTCCAGTGTACAATTACCTTGTCTGTCAGCATTAAGTTGTCTTTTCATAAACTTGCCCATAACGTTTCCGGGCTTTGCGTTCGGGCGGGTTTCGGAGCACAAAACTGTCAACCGGCAATGAACTTGAATAGGAGCAGAAAACTCCAAGTTTGCAAGTCACCCCGCCTGACGAAAAACCCGTGTTAGCGGTAGGTTTTATTATCAATGGTTATTAATAAAGTTATTAAATTCTGTTTTCCCAATCGGGCTTTCAAATAAAGAGCCGTGTCCACCACCTGTAATCTCAACAAACTGGCTATTTTGGCAATTGGTACAGCTAAGTACATCTTGTTTAAAAGTTGGCCAAGTGTACAGTTGAATCGGAGAGTCACTTAATCCTTGAACAAATAAAATATCGGACTTAAACCCATTAGAAAAATTAAGTAACGACCTTTGAAAGT
>Ga0315906_10000297_pt1 | contig 84068 bp, 64 predicted proteins | sample LakEriMetagenome_4_FD_203526 | JGI IMG/M metagenome (GOLD analysis project Ga0315906, IMG submission 203526) | Freshwater fungal communities from buoy surface, Lake Erie, Ohio, United States - Buoy 2 MA122 | ecosystem: Environmental > Aquatic > Freshwater > Lake > Lake biofilm | place: USA... | reverse complement strand
CTGGCCCGCGTGTTCATCGACGACGAGTACACCATCCCGATCCGTTACGAGGCTTACGACTGGCCGCAGGAAGCGGGCGGCCAGCCCGTGCTCATGGAGGAATACACCTACATGAACGTGAAGGTGAACAACGGCCTCACGGACGCCGACTTCGATCCGAAGAACACGGCGTACAAGTTCGGCGTGAAGTGAGCCCCGTCACGTCGTCGTAACGCGGTGCCGGCCGCCGGCATGTCACAGCGTGGCGTGCCGCATTCCGCAGAGTGCCACTCCGCGGCTACTGGTTGCATGCCGCGCCGCTTCTAGGTGCAGACTGGCAGTCTGCACACGGTGGCACGCCAACCAACATCGCGACGGCCGAACGACGTGGCGTGCCACATTCCGCAGAGTGCCACTCCGCGGCTACTGGCTCCCTGTGATCGGCTCACGGCGCCGGCGGGGGCATGAGCCTGGGCCAGGCCGCCTCGAGCTTCGGCAGCGACGGAATCTCCAAGACCGTGCCCGGCGCGAGCGCGACGCGCGGCTCGAGCACGCGGTTCCAGGCGAAGAGGGCCCGGTAGAGCCGCCCGTCGCCATAGGCCCGTTCCGCGAGCGACCACCACGAGTCGCCGGCCTGAACGGTGTGACTGCTCCCCGTGGAGATGGCGGCGACACCCTGAGAAGAAGGCTCGGCCGGCGGTTCGGCCAGATCGATGGCCGACGCCTGCCGCACCGGGAACCGTGCCGGCGGCGGCTCCAGCGCGATCGCCTCGGGCGGTGGCGGGAGCAGGTCGTCGGCCAGCATGGCCGGCGGCGGGGCTGGCTCGGCCGGCGGCGAATCAAGAGGCCGTTCTATCGCCGTGGACCGCTGGACGAACGGATCGGTCGCAGGCAGCGGCTCTGGGTGCGCTGGCTCTGCGGGCACTGGTGGCGGAGGCGTTGCGGCGTGGTCGGACACCAGCGGCGGCGCCGCGGTGAAATCCCAGGCGCGTGGGGCGAGCGCCGGCGGCTCCACGACCTGCTGCGTCTCGACGAACTCGTGGCTGGAGTGAATGTCGGGGCCGGCGCCATCGGGCGGCCGCGGCACGAACAGCTTCATCGACAGCACGCCGACGAACACGCCCGCCAGCAGGCCGAGCAGCCCGAGCAGAATTTTCGTTTCTCGTCCCATGGCGTGCGGGCGAAGGAGGGGCGCACCAGGGGCGCCGGGGGCGGGATTCTGCTGAAAACAGCGGCCCGCCGCCAGAGCGTTCGCCGGCGGCGAATCCGGCTCCGGCCGCGTTGGATGCGTCACAGCCGCTGGGCGACGCGGAGCTTCGCCGACCGGCTGCGCGGATTGCGCAGAACCTCCTCGTTGCCTGCCTCCACAGGCGACTTCGTGAGGCTGTCCCAGACTTGGCGGTTGCGGAAGGCCTCTTTGGCGAGGCGGTCTTCCAGCGAATGAAACGAAATCACGGCCAAGCGTCCGCCCGGGGCGAGCCGGGTGGGAATCCGCTCCAGGGCGATCCGCAGCGACTTGAGCTCCTGGTTGACCGCGATGCGGAGCGCCTGGAACGTGCGGGTGGCCGGGTGAATGCGCGGCGGTGGATGCTGCCGTGGAATGGCCGACATCACGACGCGGGCGAAATCGCGGGCCGACTTGATCGGCTCCTTCTCCCGCACCGCCGCGATCCGGCGGGCGATCCGCCGACTGAACCGCTCCTCGCCGAACTCATGAATGATGTCGGCGAGGCTTTCGGGCCGCATGCGGTTGATGATCCGCCAGGCCGGCTCGCCCTCGGTCGGGTCGAACCGCAGGTCGAGCGGGCCGTCGGACTCGAACGAGAAGCCGCGAGAATGGTCGGCGAGCTGGTCGCTCGACAGACCGACGTCGAGCAGCACGCGATCGACGCGGTCGATCGCCAACGCATCGAGCACTTCGGGGAGGTTGCAGTAGTTGGCCTGGGCGAACCGCACGGGCCGTCCCGCCAGCTCGCGGGCGCCGCGGTCGATCGCCTCCGGATCACGGTCGATCGCGATCACCAGGCCGGTCGGCCCGACGGCCTCCGCGAACAGACGGGTGTGCCCGCCGCCGCCCAGCGTGCCGTCCACCACCCGCATCCCGGGCTCGATCGCGAGGTATGACATCACCTCGGCGGGGAGAACGCTCGTGTGGATGGAGGCGGGATCCATTCCCGCCACTGTAGCAGGTAGGCTGAAGCAAATGGGCGACGCCGATCTGTACGACTACGACCTCCCGCCGGAGCTGATCGCCCAGGAGCCGCTCGCCGATCGGACGGCTGCGCGGCTGCTCGTCGTCGATCGTCTCACCGGCGGGCTGACGCACCGCCACGTCCGCGACCTGCCCGGGCTGCTGACAACCGGCGACCTCGTCGTCGTGAACGACACGATGGTGGTGCCCGCGCGACTCCTCGGCCGCCGCGTGGGCACCGGCGGAAAGTGGGAGGGGCTGTTTCTCCGGGTGGAACGGGAGGGGGATCAGGCCGGCAGCTGGGTGGTGCTCGCCCAGACCCGCGGCCGGCCCGAGCCGGGCGAGCGGGTGCGGTTGACGAACCGTGACGCCGACGCCGCCGATGCGGTGGAGATCGAGCTCGTGGGCCGGGCCGCAGGAGGTGCGTGGCTCGCGCGACCGCTCGTCGATGCTCCGGCCGAGGAACTGCTCGCCCGCGTGGGCCGCGTGCCGCTGCCGGGCTACATCCGCGGCGGGCATGAGCAGCCCGGTGATCTCGAGCGGTATCAGACCGTGTTCGCCCGCGTGGCCGGTTCGGCGGCGGCGCCCACGGCGGGCCTGCACTTCACCGACGAACTGTTCGCCCGGCTCGCCGCACGGGGCGTCGGCCGGGCGATGGTCACGCTGCACGTGGGGCTGGGCACGTTTCGGCCGATCTCGGCCGCATCGCTCGACGACCACGAGATGCACAGCGAGTGGTGCGCCTGCCCGCCGGAGACGGTCGCCGCGATCGAGCGGACAAAGGCCCGTGGCGGCCGGGTGATCGCCGTCGGCACCACGGCGATGCGGACGCTCGAAACGGCGGCCCGCTCGGGCGACACTGCTCCCTTCGTCGGGCCGACCGACCTCTTCATCCGGCCTGGATTCCCGTTTCACGCGGTCGATTGCCTGCTGACGAATTTTCACATGCCGCGGACGACGCTCATGGTGCTCGTGAGCACGTTCGCCTCGCGGGAGCTCATCGCCCGGGCCTACGCCGAGGCGATCCGCGAGCGGTATCGGTTTTTGAGCTATGGGGACGCGATGCTCATCCTGTGACGGTGTCCGCGGCCGCTCCCGTCCGATATGCTGCCGCGACCAGTTCAGGAGACAACGATGTCGGATCTGCCGCAGGAAGACGTGCTCGTGGTGCCGCGGGCCTTGTTCGACACGGTCGGGGCGTTTCAGGGTTTTTGCGGCGACACTGCCGCCTATCTGCCCGTCCTGCTCGATCCGCGGCACACCTCGTGGCGACCACGGGCCAGCGTGGAAGAGGACCCGTCGTTCAAGCAGCTGATCCCCTACTGCGTGCTCACCTGGAAGGGTGCGGACGGCCAGTCCCGCTACTTCGCCTACACGCGGGGCGGCGGCCAGAGCGAGAAGCGGCTGCGGGCCAAGCGGTCGGTCGGGATCGGCGGCCACATCTCGAGCACCGACGGCGAGCACGGTGACGACACGTCGTACGACGCCGGCATGCGGCGCGAGTTGGCCGAGGAGATCGCGATCGCGGGGGGCTGGCAGGGCCGCTGCGTCGGGCTGATCAACGACGATTCCAACGCCGTGGGCAGCGTGCACCTCGGGATCGTGCACATCCTGGAGGTCGAGCGGCCCGAGGTGGCGTCGCGGGAGAGCGAGCTGGTGGAGTGCGGCTTCGACACGCTCGAGTCGCTGCTGGCCGATCGCGACCGGTTCGAGACCTGGTCACAGATCACGCTCGACGCCCTCGCCGAGGGTAGACTTGGCTGACGCCATGTCAGTCGCGCCGGCCCCGATCTACCTCGACAACCACGCCACCACGCGGCTCGACCCGCGGGTGTTGGAGGCGATGCTGCCGTGGCTGACGGATCACTATGGCAACGCCGGCAGCGTGACGCACGATCCCGGCCGCGAAGCCCGCGCTGCCGTCGAGGCGGCTCGCGGCACGTTCGCCACCGCCATCAACGCGGCGGCCCGCGAGATCGTGTTCACCAGCGGAGCCACCGAGAGCGCGAACCTCGCCCTGCTCGGGTCAGCGGCCCGACTGATGACCGAGGGCCGCCGCGGCCACGCGATCACCGTCGCCACCGAGCATCACGCCGTGCTCGATCCGCTGGAGCATCTCGAACGCTCGGGCACGGCGGTCACGCGACTGCCCGTCGTGGGCCAACGTGACGGCGGCGGCATGCCGGGGCGAATCCGGCTCGCCGATCTCGACGAGGCGTTTCGGCCCGACACGTTCCTCGTGTCGGTGCTCCTGGCCAACAACGAAATCGGCGTCGTGCAGGACGTGGCCGCGATCGCGGAGCGGGTGCATGACCGCGGCGCAGTGCTGCACGTGGACTGCGCCCAGGCCATCGGCCGGATGCCGGTCGATGTCGATGCCCTCGGGGCCGATTTGGCGAGCTTCTCGGCGCACAAATTTCACGGGCCGAAGGGAGCGGGGGCCGTCTACGTGCGGCGGCGCGGCCGGGCCGTGCGGCTGGAGCCGCTCGTGCATGGGGGCGGCCAGGAACGCGGCCTGCGAAGTGGCACGCTCGACGTGCCGGCCATCGTGGGGCTGGCGACCGCGGCCCGACTCGCGACCGACGGCCTCGCCGACGAGGTGCCGCGGATGCGCGGGCTGCGCGACCGACTCTGGAGCCGGCTGGAGGCGACGGTGCCCGGCATCGCCCTCAATGGCCCCCACCTCGATGCCATGGACGACGGCGGTGTCCTGGTGCGGCTCGTCAATAATCTGAACGTGAGGATCACGGGAGTCGATGGGCAGTCGCTGCTCGCCGCACTGTCGGCCGCCGGCCTCGCCGCGAGCGCCGGCAGCGCCTGCTCGGCGGAGAGCCCGCGGCCGAGCCACGTGCTCCTCGCGTTGGGGCTGTCCGACGACGAGGCCCGGTCCAGCCTGCGGTTCGGCCTCTCGCGGTTCACGACGACCGCCGACGTCGAGGCGGCCGCGACGCGAGTGGCTGCGGGCGTGGCCGAACTGCGTGGGCTTTGCCTGGGGGGCGGGGCGGGATAGTATTTCCACAGGTCGGGCTGCGAATTGGCAGCCGCCGGTCTTTCGCAGGAGGAGTTCACGTCATGTCGGTCATGCTCACGGAAAAGGCTGCCAGCGAGGTCAAGAAGATCATTACGGATCAAAAGCTCGATCCGGCCACGGTTCTCCGCGTCGGCGTCGCGGGAGGTGGCTGCAGCGGCTTCCAGTATTCGCTCGGCTTCGACACGGCCTTCGATCCCAAGGCCGACACGAAGACCGACCAGCACGGCGTGGCGGTCGTGGTCGACAAGAAGAGCGACCTGTTTCTCGACGGCACCACCCTCGATTTCCACGAAGGGATCGACAAGCGGGGCTTCACGTTCAACAATCCCAACGCGAAGAAGAGCTGCGGCTGCGGCAGCTCGTTCCAGGCATAAGGACGATCATCGCCCGTGGGAATGCGGTTCGCCGCCCCGGAGAAGGACATTCGCGTGGTGGCTGCCGAGAAGGTTCACATCGTCGGCATCGGTGATGACGGCGTCGAGGGGATCACCGCGCATGCGCGGCGGATCATCGAATCCGCCGACGTGCTGCTCGGGCCGGAGTCGTGCGGCACGCTGTTGCCGCCGGTGCTGCGGAGCCGGCTGGAAACGGCCGCGAGCCTCGACGACCTCGTGGACAGGATCCAGTCCGCGGCGGGCAGGCGGCTGGTGGTGCTGGCATCGGGCGACCCGCTGTTTTACGGCACCGCCCGCTTCGTCTGTGCGCGTCTCGGCAAGGATCGGTTCGAGGTCGTGCCGCACGTCAGCAGCATGCAGCTCGCCTTTGCCCGGGTGAAGGAGTCGTGGGAAGACGCCTTCCTCGCCAATCTGGCGGGCCAGTCGATCGAACGGGTGATCGACCGCGTGCGGTCGAGCGAGACGGTGGGCCTGTTCACGAGCGAGCAATGGCCGCCGGCCGCCGTGGCCCGGGCGTTGCTCGACGAGGGCATCGATTCGTTTCAGGCGTATGTCTGCGAGAACCTCGGCTCGCCCGACGAGCGGGTCACGCAGGGCAGTCTCGCCGACATCGCGAGGGAGTCGTTCGGTCCGCTCAACGTGATGATCCTCGTACGGAAGGCCCGCGCCGTCGGCATCCCGGGCGAGGCGGGCCGCCGCGTGTTCGGCAACCCCGACGAATCGTTCCTCCAGTCGCGGCCGAAGCGGGGCCTGCTGACGCCCGCCGAGGTGCGGTCGCTCGCCCTGTCGGAGCTCGAACTGCACCCGACCAGCGTGATCTGGGACGTCGGCGCGGGCAGCGGCTCGGTGGCCATCGAGGCCGCCCGGCTGGCCCGGAGCGGCACGGCCTACGCGATCGAGATGGATCCCGACGACCATGGCCTGATTCGCGAGAATGCGGCGCGATTCGGCGTCACAAATCTCCAGCCTGTGCTCGGCCGCGCGCCCGAGGCCTGGGCCGGCCTTCCCGATCCCGACGCGATCTACGTGGGGGGCAGCGGTCGCGACGTGTCGATGCTCGTGGCCGAGGCCTGGAAGCGGCTCAAGACGGGCGGCCGGCTCGTGACCGCCTGCAACAGCATCGAGAATCTGGCAGCCGTGCACGCCTTCCTCCGCTCACAGTCGGGCGATGCCGCCTACTGGATGGTGAACATCGCCCGCGGGATCGAGCAGCTCGATCGAATTCGGTTCGAGTCGATCAATCCGGTGTTTCTGATCGCGGCCACGAAGCCGACGGCGGCCTGACGCCATGGCCGCCCTGCCCACGCCTCTCGATGTGATTGCGGTGGGGGCCCATCCCGACGACGTCGAGATCGGCTGCGGCGGCACGCTCGCGCTGCTGGCGGCGCAGGGGTTCCGCGTGGGGATCGTCGACCTCACCGATGGCGAGCCGACTCCGCGGTCGAGTGGGCCGGCCGAGCGGCTGGCCGAGGCCGCCGCTGCGGCCGCGGCGCTCGGCGTCGTGCACCGCGAGCATCTTGGCTTTTCGAACCGCCGGCTCTTCGATGCGTTCGATGTTCGCGTGGCGCTCGCCCAGGTGTTTCGCCGCTGGCGGCCCCGGCTCGTGCTCGGCCTCGGTGACAAGACCCCGCTGGCTTCTCCCGATCATGCGCAGGCGGTGGCGATCACCGAGGCCGCCGTCTTCTATTCGCGGCTCACGAAGTGGGACGACACGTTCGCCGGTCTCCCGGTGCACACGGTGCCGCACTTCCTCACCTACTTCCTCTTCGCCGGCCTGCCTGCCGTGCCGCACGGCCACTGGCCGATGGTGATCGACATCACGTCCCACCTCGAGACGAAGCTGGCCGCGATCGCCTGCTACCCCTCGCAGTTTCCGGCGGAGAAGGCCCATGTGTTTTCGCGGGTCCGGGCGCTGGCCGAGACGGCGGGCGTGATGGCCGGCTGCGGTGCGGGGGAAGTGGTGGCGTCGAGTCGGATGCCGTGCGTGGGGGAGCCGCTGCGGCTCTTGTTTCCGCCCGTCAGCGGAGGCGGCGGCTGAGCCGCCGGGATCGAGATGCGCGCGGCCGACGCCGGTGATCTCGACGTGATCGTCATCGGCGCCGGCATCTCCGGCCTGTGCGCGGCCGGGGAACTCGCCCGGGCTGGCCACAGGGTGCTCGTGGTCGAGAAATCACGCGGCATCGGCGGCCGGATGGCCACGCGGCGGCTCGGCGATGCCGTCTGCGACCATGGCGCGCAGTTCTTCACGGTGCGGGGCCGGACGTTCGGCGCGATCGTGGCGGCGGCGCACGAGGATGCCGTCGTGCAGCCGTGGTGCCACGGGTTTTCCCGGGACGGCAGCATCGGGGACGCCGCCGCGCCGGCCGACGGCCATGCCCGGTGGCGGGGTGCGCGGGGCATGACCGATCTGCCGAAGTGGCTGGCGAACGAACTGTTGTCGAGCGATCTGGCCGGCAGATGCGACATCCGCACCGGAGCACAGGTGACGGCCGTGGCTGTCGATGGCTCCCGGGTGCGCGTGGCGGTGAGAAACGCCGACGACCGGCTGGAGGAACTCTCGGCCGCCGGCGCCGTGATCACCGCGCCGGTGCCGCAGGCCCTCGAGCTGATGCGGGCCGGTGGCCTGATCGACGGGCCGGTCGATCTCGTGCCGTCCGAGGTGCGGCAGCGGCTCGAAGCCGTCGTCTATGATCCGTGCTTCGCGCTGATGCTCGTGCTCGACCGGCCGAGCCTCGTGCCCGAGCCCGGCGGGATCCAGTTCGCCGCCGATGCCGGCGGCCCGATCGCCTGGCTCGCCGATAATCGGCAGAAAGGCATCTCCGCGGTGCCGGCCCTCACCGTGCACGCCACCGGCGACTTCAGTCGGGCGCATTTCGACACGCCGCCCGAGGTCGTCACCGGGCTGCTGCTCGACGCCGTCCGTCCGTGGATCGACGGCGATCCCGCGACGGTCGTGATCGAGCGGTCGCTGCATCGCTGGAAGTTCGCCCTCCCGACCACGATCCTGCCAGATCCGGTAGTGGCTGTGATGCAGCGGCCGCCGCTGGCCTGCTGTGGCGACGCCTTCGCCGGGCCGCGGGTGGAGGGTGCCGCGTCGAGCGGTCTGGCGGCCGGGCGGTGGTTGAGCCGTGTGCTCACCGAGCAGCGAGCATCGCCGTGACGCACCCGGACTGCATCATCGTGGGCGCCGGCCTCGCGGGCCTTGCCTGCAGCCGCGTGCTCGTCGGAGCCGGACGGCGGGTGACGGTCATCGAGGCCGCCGATCGGGTCGGCGGCCGTGTGGCCACCGACACCGTGGACGGGTTCCGGATCGACCGCGGGTTCCAGGTCTACAACGACGCCTATCCGGAGGGCCGCCGTCAGCTCGACCACGCCGCCCTGCGCCTCGGGGACTTCGAGCCGGGCGCGGTGATCGCCGAGGGAGACCGGCTGCGGCGGGTGGCGGATCCATGGCGGCGGCCGCTGGCTGCGATCTCGGGCGTGCTCGATGGCACCGTCGGCATCGCCGACGGCCTACGGACGGCCCGGCTGCGGGCTGCCGTGCTCCGCGACTACCGCGCAGGGCGGCTCGATCCCGGTGGCGTCACCGGCGCGGCCGAGCGCACGGCTCGCGAGGAACTTGCTGCCCGCGGATTCTCGCCGCAGTTCATCCAGCGGTTCTTCGTGCCGTTTTTTGGCGGCGTGTTCCTGGAGCGAGCACTCGACACGGCGGCCCCGGTGCTGCTCTTCGACTTCGCGATGTTCTCGCTCGGCCGCGCCTGCCTGCCCCGCGGCGGCATGGACGCGATTCCGCGGCAGCTGGCCGCGGGGCTGCCTGCCGATGCGGTCCGGTTTCACACCCGCGTGCGCCGAGTCGAGCCCGGCCGCGTGATCCTCGACGACGGCAGCGAGCTTTCAGCGCCGCAGATCGTGGTGGCGGCCGACGCAGCCGCCGCCGGGGCGTTGCTGTCGGGGCAGGAGGAAGGTGCGGCCGCTTCGCGCGAGTGGAAGCCGACGCGACTGGTGGCTTTTGCAGCTCCGCAGTCGCCGCTCCCTGGTCGCGTGTTGCTCGTCAACGCCGCGGCTGATGGCCCGATCGACAATCTCACGGTGCCTTCCGATATCGTCGCAGGCTATGCCCCGCCGGGTCGGAGCCTGGTCTTTGCATCGATTCGGAGTGACTGTCCAGCCGAGGGGGCTGATCTCGTCGCGGCGGTGCAGCGGCAGGCGGCCGGCTGGTGTGGCCAAGCGGTCCGTGACTGGACGCACCTGACGACCGTGCGCGTGCCGCATGCGCTGCCGGACGAGTCGCCGGCCGCCCGCCGCAACCGGCCGACCACGCCGCTCGTCGCTCCCGGCCTGTGGATCTGCGGCGACCATTGTCACTCCGCCTCGATCAACGGCGCGCTCGCCAGCGGCCGCCTCTGCGCCGAGGCCGTGTTGGCGGACCCCCGGCCGCAGCCGTAGTCCGCACACTCCGTGTGTGGCCCCCGGTGAAAACACCGCAGCCCCAGTCTACTCCTCGGCGTGTCGACCTCCTGTGGCGTGGGTTCGGGGTTGCCCATGCTCCGTCGCCGGACGCTCGCTTCGGACATCCTGTCCTTCGCTCGCTCGATGGCGGCTGCGCTCTCGGCATCCTGCCTTCGCTTGCCGCCAACGCCGGCTCCCGGAGCATGGGCAACCCCTCACGGCCGTTTTGCAGAAACTGCTCTCCTCGCAGAAATTGAAACGTATACACTTGCTTCAAACAGGCGTTTGAAACGTCTCGTGCCCGTCGATTTCCCCGAGGCCGCTGTGGTCGTAGCCCGCCAGTCCCGTCAGATCCCGCCCGCCGGCGCGGAAGACCCGCGGGAGCGGATTCTCTTGGCGGCCGGCCGCGAGTTCGCCGAGCGCGGCTACGACGCCGCCACGATCCGCGACATCTGCCTGGCCGCCGGTGTGAATGTGGCCGCGGTCAACTATTACTTCGGCGACAAGCGGCGGCTCTACATCGAGAGCGTGAAGCACGCCCACGAGGAGCGGGTGCGGCAGGTGCCGCTGCCCGAGTGGCAGCCGGGCACGCCGCCCGACCGCAAGCTTCACGACTTCGTGGCCAACATGCTGGAGCGGATGCTCGGTCTCGGCCAGCCCCCGTGGCAGGTGCGGCTCATGATGCGGGAGGTGCTCCAGCCCACGGAGGCCTGCCGCGAGCTCGTCGAAGACTACATCCGTCCCCACTTCGCCGTTCTCGTGTCGGTGCTCCATGAGCTCACTGGAGGCCGGCTCGGCGAGCCCGAACTGCGGCGGGTGGGCATGAGCATCGTGGGACAGTGCTTTCTGTACCGGGCGGCAGGTGAGGTCGTGGGAATGCTCGTGCCCCGTCCGGAGATCGCCTCGCTCCACTCGCCTGCGGCACTCGCCAACCACGTCACGGCCTACGCGCTCGCCGCGCTGGGCGTGGCGGCCCCGCTCACGTCATCGCCCTCCGCCGGTTCCAGTCAGAAGGATTCCGCCGTATGAATGTCGTTCGCTCGGTGCTCGGTTGGGTGATGCCGCTGGTGATCCTCGGCGGTGGTGTCGCCCTGTTTCTGCTGATGGGGAGCCAGCCCCCGCCCGCCCGCACGGAGGCCGCCGCCGTCGCCGCCGTGCCCGTGCGGACCGCCGAAGTCGAGCGGGTGGACGGCGGGTTTTTGATCGAGGCTGACGGCGTCGTGGTGCCGCTCCGCGAGGTGACGCTCGCGGCGGAGGTCGCCGGACGCATCCAGCACAAGGCGGCGGCCTGCAACGAGGGGCAGTTCGTCAAGGCGGGTACGCTGCTCTTCGAGATCGACCCTCGCGACTACGAACTCGACGTCGAGCGGCTGGAACGCGAGCTCAAGCAGTCGGCCTTGGCGATCGAGGAAATCGACGCGGAATTGGCCCAGAACGCCGAGGCGGCGGGGCTCGCCCGGCGGCAGGTGGAGCTGGCGGGACGTGAGTCGAAGCGGCTCGAGGGGCTCAAGGCGGGCAAGATCGTGACGGAGTCGGAGCACGACCGGGCCCTGCGGGACGAGCTCACGGCCGCCAATGCGTTGACCGCGCTCGATGGCCAGAAGCGGGTGCTCGCCAAGCGACGGATCCGTCTCGAAGAGGCCGAGTCGCTCTCGGCGACGCTGCTGTCCAAGGCGAAGCTCGACCTCGCCCGCACGCGGATCGTCGCCCCGGCCGACGGCATCGTCGTGGAAGACAAGGTCGAGCAGGACTCCTTCGTGGCCAAGGGCACGCCCCTGGTGACGATCGAGGACACGGCGGCCGCGGAGGTGCGCACGAGTCTCGAGATGGACGACGTCTCCAGGATCTGGCGGTCTCGGCCCGAAGGGGATGGCGGCGGCGAGTCGGCCCACGCGGAGCTCGATACGCCGGTGACTGTCGTCTACGCGATTGGTGATGCGGAGTACGAGTGGGACGGCACGCTCTCCCGCCAGGAGGGCCGCGGCCTCGACGAGAAGACCCGCACGCTCCCGTGTCGCGTGCTCGTGCAGGAGCCGCGCGGGGTGAAGGCCATCGACCGTTACGGCGCCCGGATGCCGCAGCTGCCCCCAGGGGCGCCGCGATCGCTGCTCCGCGGCATGTTCGTCCAGGTGCGGGTGCATGTCGATTCGCTGGGCGATCTGGTCTCGATCCCGGAGGATGCCCAGCGGCCCAGCGGCGACGTGTGGGTGATGCGTGACGGCAGGCTCGTGGTAGTCCGGCCGCAGCCGGTGCAGTCCAGCGGGGGACGGATCGTGTTCGAGTCGGCCACATCCGGCCTGCTTCCGGGCGACCGGGTGGTGACGAGCCAGCTCTCGAATCCGCGGGCCGGCATGGCGATCGTCGAGCCCGGGACCGGCGAGACGAAGTCGGCGGCGACCGCGGACGGGAGGGATGCGACGTGAGGACGATCGTCTCCTGGACCGTCCGCAACATGCCGGCGATGAACACGCTGGTGATCTCGATCCTCCTCGTGGGGGCGCTCGCGTTCGCGTCGATGCGGCGGGAGGTGTTTCCGGAATTCGACCTGGAGATCGTGCTCGTCACGGTGCCCTACCCGGGGGCCACGCCGGACGAGGTCGAGGAGGGCATCTGCCAGAAGATCGAGGAGGCCTGCCGGAGCGTCGCGGGCATCAAGAAGATCACGAGCGTGGCCCAGGAGGGGATGGGCTTTTGCGTGTTCGAGCTGCAGGACGGCATCAAGGATGTGCAGAAGACGCTCGGAGAGATTCGCTCGGAGGTGGAGCGGATTCCGAGCATGCCGGAATTGGCCGAGGATCCCAAGGTGGAGCAGGTCACGCTCCGCACGCCGGCGATCAAGGTGGGGATTCTCGCGCCCGCGGCGGGCGATGGCGAGGAGGTGTCGGAGCTCGAGCTGCGCGACGTGGCGGAGCTCGTCCGCGACGATCTCCTGGCGCTCCCTGCCGTGTCGGCCGCCAACCTGCAGGGGGCGAAGGACTATCAGATCGACATCGAGATCTCCGAGAAGACGCTGCGGAAATACGGGCTCTCGCTGCAGAAGGTGGCGGAGATCGTGCGGCGGGAGAATCTCGAGCTGCCCGGAGGCACGATCCGCAGCGAGAGCGGCGAGATCCTGCTCCGCGGCAAGAACAAGCGGTACGTGGGAGCCGAGATCGCGAAACTCCCGCTCGTCACGCTCCCCGACGGGCTCGTGCTCACGGTGGGGGATCTGGGCACCGTTCGCGACGAGTTCGCCGACGTCGCCTCCACGAATCGCATCAACGGCCGGGCGGGCATGGTGGTGTCGATCGATCGCAGTTCGGGCGAGGACCTGCTGGCGATGGTGGCCGCCGTGAAGCAGTACGTCGCCGACGCAAGGCTGCCCTCGGGCTACGAGCTCACGGTCTGGGCCGATCAGTCGATCGACGTGCAGGACCGGCTGCGGATGCTGATCGAGAACGGCCTCCAGGGGCTCGTGATCGTGTTCGTGATGCTGGCCTTGTTCCTCGACCTCAAGATCGCCTTCTGGGTGGCGATGGGGATCCCATTCTCGATGCTCGGCACCGGCGCCCTCATGTATGGCACCGACCAGACGCTCAACATGCTCTCGATGTTCGCCTTCCTGATGGCGATCGGGATCGTCGTGGACGACGCGATCGTGGTGAGCGACAACGTCGATCGTCATCGACGGATGGGAAAGAGCCTGACGGCCGCCGCGATCGACGGCACGGTCGAGGTGATCCCCAGCGTGATCTCGAGCGTGCTCACGACGGTGATCACGTTCCTGCCGCTCTGCTTCGTGTCGGGCGTCATGGGGAAGTTCATCGCCGTGATGCCCTTCGCCTTCATCTCCACGCTGCTGATGTCGCTGGCGGAATCGACGCTGGTGCTGCCAGGGCACCTGGCACACGAGAAGAACCTCGTGTTCACGATCATCGGCCTCCTGCTTTATCCGCTGCGGCCGCTCTTGGCCGTGGTGGCCTGGCTGCAGCGGGCCTGCGACCGCGGCCTGAAATGGTTCGTGAAATCGGTCTACTCACCGTTCCTCGATCTCTGCCTCGACAACCGGCTCTCGACGCTGGCCGCGGCGCTGGCGATCCTGCTCGCCGCCTTCGGGATCGTCCGCAGCGGGATCACGCCGTTCCAGCTCTTTCCCAAGATCGACGCCAGCCGGCTGGTCGCGAAGGTCGTGTTTCCCGACGGCACGCCGGCGACCGTGACCGACGAGGCTACAACGCGGCTGGAGCAGGCCGCCTCCCAGGCCTCGCAGAAGCTGTCGCCCGCTGGTGAGCCCATCGTCACGCTCGTCCACCGGGCGGTCGGGCAGGTGGCGGCCCAGGGGGAGGTCGGGCCCGACGCCCGGATGAGCGGCAGTCATGTCGGCGCGGTGGCGGTCGAACTGGTCGAGGGGGAGTTTCGCGACGTCACGAGCGAGCAGTTCATCAGTGAGTGGCGGCGGCTGGCGGGCGACTTTCCCGGCAACGAGTCGCTCCTCTTCGGCACGGAAAACATCGGGCCGGGCGGGAAGACGATCGAATTCAAGCTGCTCGCGGCGGCAAACGCGGAGGCCGTGGCTCAGCTCGAGGACGCCGTCGAGCGATGCAAGGAGTGGCTGGCCCAGTATCCGGGCGTGATCGACATCGACGACGACTCGCGGCCGGGCAAGTGGGAATACCAGATCAAGGTGAAGCCGCGGGCCGAGGCGATGGGTGTGTCGCTCGCCGACCTCGCCGGCACGATTCGGGCCAGCTACTACGGCGAGGAGGTGATGCGGCTCCAGCGGGGGCGGCACGAGGTGAAGCTCATGGTCCGCTACCCGCAGGACGAGCGGCGAACGCTGGCGACGCTGGCCGACGTCCGCGTGGCCGGTCCCGACGGCGTGAAGCGGCCGATCCGCGAGCTGGCCGACGTGTCGGTCGTGCGGGGCTACTCGGAGATCAACCGGCTCGGCCAGAAGCGATCGATCACGGTCACGGCCGACATCGACGTGGCCACGAGCTCGCTCACCAGTTCCCAGATCACGGCCGACATGGAGAAGCGGCTCATGCCGGGGCTGCTCGCCGATCACCCGCTCGTCCGCGTCCGCTGGGAGGGTCAGAAGGAGCAGACGAACGAGTCACTCCGGAGCCTGGGCACGGGCTTCGTGGTGGCGCTGTTCGCGATGTTCGTGCTGCTCACGATGGAGTTCAAGTCGTATTTTCAGCCATTCCTGATTCTCGCGGCCATCCCGTTCGGAATCGCCGGCGCCGTTTTTGGCCACGCCCTGATGGGCATGCCGCTCACGCTCTTCAGCATGTTCGGTCTGGTCGCTCTGGCGGGCGTCGTGGTGAACGACTCGATCTGCCTCATCGACTTCATCAACCATCGTGTGCGCGCCGGGCATCCGCTGCGGGCCGCCCTGCGGGAGTCGGGCTGCCTGCGGTTTCGGCCGGTGATGCTCACGAGCGTGACCACGATCGGGGGCTTGCTACCGCTGCTCCTGGAGAAGAGCTTCCAGGCCCAGTTCCTGATCCCGATGGCCACGGCGCTCGCGTTCGGCCTAGCGACGACGACGCTGCTCGTGCTGATCCTGGTGCCGGTGATGTACTCGTTCTTCGGGACGAGTGCCCGCGAGGAGCACGAGGACGAATACGCCGAGGGGTTCGCCCCCGCCGTCGGCGGCGGCAGCGTGGATCCCGACGCGGCCGAGCAGGACTGGCTCCCCGAGCACCTCCGCGAGCCCGCGGTGAAGTGACACTGGAGGCCCGTTGCTCCGCAACGGGCTGTGCCGGAACCGTAGGCCCGTTGCTCCGCAACGGGCTGCCCGTCACGGAGTGACGGGCCTGCGGAGAGCGACCGGCTGCAATCGGCTAGGCAGCCAGCCGCCGCTGCACACCGACCAGCGACCGCACGGCAGACGCGATCGTATCGACGGCATCGGCGGCGACCTCGGGCTGAATCGGCAGGCTGATCATCTCGGCGGCCAGCCGCTCGCTCACGGTGAGGGAATCGCTAACGAACGCGGCGAACGCGGGCTGCCGGTGGAGCGGGCAGTCGTAGTGGACGCCGGTGCCGATGCCGTGCCGCTCCAGCAGGAGTCGGCGAACCGTATCGCGGCTCCCGGTGGTGATGGCGAACTGATGGTAGACGGCGCCCGGATGCGCGGCCGGCAGCCCGACGCAGATTCCGGCCAGCGCCTTGTGGTATCGGCGGGCAATCCAGCGGCGCTCTGAGTTGCTCGATTCAAGGCTCGGTAAGAGAGCGAGCAGGATGGCGGCCTGTAGCTCGTCGAGCCGGGAGTTGCCGCCGGCGACCCGGCTGATTCGCTCGCCATCTCGCCAGCCGTAATTCCGCAGCGCCCGTACGCGGTCTGCAATGGCGAGGTCGGACGTGACGACGGCACCCCCGTCGCCGATGCCGCCGAGGTTCTTCGTGGGGTAAAAGGAGAACGCCCCGGCGGCGCCGAAGGTTCCGACCGACCGGCCTGCGATCGTCGCGCCGTGGGCCTGCGCGCAATCCTCGATGACGACGATGCCGCGTGGCCGGGCAGCCGCGAGCAGCCGTGGCATGTCGGCAGGGTGCCCGTGGAGATGCACCGCCACAATCGCCGCAGTCCGCGGTCCGATCGCGGCCTCGACGGCGGCTGGATCGAGACAGCGGCTCGCATCGTCGACGTCGACGAACCGGGGCCTGGCCCCCGCCCGAACCACGGCAGCGGCAGTGCCTGCCGCGGTGAGTGCCGGAATGATCACCTCGGCGCCGGAGCCGATGTCGACGGACCTGAGCGCCAGTTCGATCGCATCGGTGCCCGAGTTCACCCCGACGCAGTGGGCGGCGCCGGTGAACGATGCGAACGCCCGTTCGAAACGCTCGACATGGCTGCCCAGGATGTAGTCGCCGCCGTCCAAGACGGCTGTCATCGCTCGAAGGACGGCATCGCGATGCCGGGCGATCCGGCGGGATGGATCGGCCTGCGGGATCATGCCGCCCCCCGAGCCAGGGGCGGCTCTATCAGGCTGGGCTGCGGTGCGTCGAAGTAACGCACGTCTGCGAACCGCTGTGACGATGCCACCATCACGACGGCATCCGTGGAGAAATCGTGCAGCCGCACCCAGACACCGGCCTGCACGACCAGGAGCTCATCGGCGTCCGTGAGCCTCATCTGGAGGCGTTCGTTCCCGTTGTCGAGATCAACGGTGACGGTGCCCGCGATCGCGACGAGGGCTTGCTGCGCCGTGACGGCATGGCTCGCCCGACTGGCACCGGACGGGCACCCCTGAATCCAGAACACCCGCGCGATCGCAAAAGGAAGCGGCCCGTCCTGCTCGAGCACGTGCAGCATCCCGCGGTGGTCGGCGTGGCCGGAGAGGGTATGGCGCTCGACGCCGCGCATGACGACGGTCCCGGGGAGGGCGAAACGGCGCCGGGGTTGGTATCAGGGGCGGCGAACGACCGCAAGCCCGGGGACGGTGCCCGTGTCCAACTGGGAGGTCCAGCCGGGCGGGAGGGAGTCGAGGAACCAGCGTACGCCGGTCTCCTCGTGCCACTCCGGGATGTCGCTCAGGGCGGCGTTGCTGATGATCATGGTGCCTCCCGGCGCGACGCGGTCGCGAAGGGGCTCGGCATACCGCCGCCACTCGGCCGGCGAGTTGCCGTGCAGGTCGCAGACCACGAGGTCGAACTGGCGGCTGGTCGTCCGCAGGAAATGCACGGCATCGTCGATCACGACGTCGACTCCAAGGCCGGCGAGATTGGCCGTCGCGCCCCGATCCTGATGGTCGACGGTGGTCATCCGACAGCCCATGCTGGCCAGCATCGCCGTCACGCGGCCCCGCGACGTGCCGAGTTCGAGGACCTCGCGGCCCGCAAAGGGGGCTGCTTTTGCGAGCACGTTGCGGGCGTTGTCGGGGGGCATCGTCCAGCCCGGAACGCCCCATTGCCCTTGGCCGCCCAGCCAGGTGAAACGGTCGTGCAGATCGGGGGTGGGCTGCGAGAAGATTCGCCCCTCCGCTGTGAGCCGGTGAACGTGCGGATTGTCGCGGATGAAGGCGTGGCCGAAGTGGAAGCCCCAGCCATGCCCCTGGTCGCCCTGGACGCCATAGTCGATGAAGTCCTCGAACGCCCTGGCAAATGGAAACTCGTGGAGCGGAATCGGCTCCGCATCGAGCTGCTGGAAGGTGGCGGCCACCACACCCTGCTCGCACATGTCGGTTCGTCCGTCGTGAGGACGGGCCAGAGGCTGTCGCCGCAGGACCGTGGCGAGATGCTGCATGTACCGGAGGCCGGGGGGCAGCGAGATGAGTCCCGAATAGAGCTGGCGGCTCGTGTCGACGAGCGCCGCATATCGGCCATAGATCGGCGGGGCGGCGCGGTCGTCCTGCGTCACCCGTACTCCGTCGTGCCCTGACCGCCAGCGGTCGAACCATGAGGGGGCTGCCGTCACGACCATGTCGCCGTCGAGAATCCATTCGGGGCCGTTGGGCCGCACGCGTTCCGGGAACCACTTCCACCAGTAGCCGAACCGCTCGGGAGGACAGCCCGCCACCGTCAGCAGGCGTGCCAACGTGGGATTGTCGCGGTCCGTCACCGGCCACCATTCCACGGGCTGCGAGGCCCACGCCAGCACGTCACGGGCACGTGCGGCCGACAGCCCTTGTGTGCAGAGGCAGTAGTCGACCGTCGAGCCGAAGAGCCGCGTCGCCTGCCCGATGGCGGCCCGGGTGACGGCGTCGTCGAGCCCATCCCCCTTGATCCAGCGAATCACGGGGCGGTTTCCCGTGGAAAACCGCCGCCCGGCGCATGCCGCCGCGGCGCGGCGATCCGCAGCGGCGACCTGGGCGGCCCGTGTCTGCGGGCGACGAAGCCAGCCGAACATCACGGGCTACCGATTGACGAGGAAGTGGCAGATGTCGCCGTCGCGCATCACGTAGTCCTTGCCCTCGACGCGGAGCTTGCCGGCGGCGCGGATGTCCTTCTCCGTCTTGTAGTGCTCCAGGTCGTCGAGCGAATAGATCTCGGCGCGGATGAAGCCCTTCTCGAAGTCGGTGTGGATCACGCCGGCCGCCTCGGGGGCCGTGGCGCCGACGGGGATTGTCCAGGCCCGCACCTCTTTTTCGCCCGCCGTGAAGTAGCTCTGTAGGCCGAGCGTCCTGTAGGCGGCCCGGGCCAGCACGGCGAGCGCCGGCTCCGTGAGGCCGGCCCCGGAGAGCATCTCGGCCCGGTCGGCCTCGTCAAGCTCGGCGATCTCCGCCTCGAGCTTCGCGCAGACGGGCACCACTTCCGCCCCGGCCTTCGCCGCCGCCTCGCGAACCCGTTGCACGAGCGGGTTCTTGCCCTCCAGATCGGTCTCGTCGACGTTGGCCACGTAGAGAATCGGCTTCGCCGTGAGCAGGCCGAACTCCTTCACGGCCTTCTTCTCGAACTCGTCGAGGGCCAGCGTGCGGAGTGGCTTCTGTTCGCCGAGGTGTGCGAGGCACTTCTTCATCGCCTCGACCTTGAGCTTGGCATCCTTGTCGGCGCTCTTCGCCGCCCGCTCCGCCTTGGGCAGCAGGTTGTCGAGGTGCTGGATGTCGGCGAGCATGAGCTCGATCTCGATCGTCTCCATGTCGGACACGGGATCGACCTTGCCCGCCACGTGGATCACGTCGGGATCCTCGAAGCACCGCACCACCTGCAGGATCGCGTCCACTTCGCGGATGTGGGAGAGAAATTTGTTGCCGAGGCCCTCGCCCTCACTCGCTCCCTTCACGATCCCGGCGATGTCCACCAGCTTGAGGGCGGCCGGGATCACCTTCTGTGGCGGGATGTATGTCGTGATCCGATGGAGCCGGCCGTCGGGCACGCTCACCATCCCCTCGTTGGGCTCGATCGTGCAGAACGGGTAATTCGCGCTCTGGGCGGCCTTCGACTGGGTGAGGGCGTTGAAAAGGGTGCTCTTGCCCACGTTCGGTAGTCCAACGATGCCTGCTTCCATGAGACTCTGCTCTGCTCCGCGATTCCGGTTCCAATGAACGAGGCATCATAATGCCCGATATGGCACGTTCATCCCAGCCCCTCGCCGCAGCCTTCTTCGACCGGCCCGCGGATCGGGTGGCTCGCGAGTTGCTCGGGGCGTGGCTCGTCGTGCGGGCGGCCGACGGGAGGCTGTCGCGGCACGTCGTCTGCGAGACGGAGGCGTATCTCGGAGCCCACGATCTGGCCTGTCACGGCTCGAGAGGGATGACCAAGCGGAATGCCGTGATGTTCGGCCCTGCCGGCCACTGGTATGTCTATCTCTGCTACGGCATGCATTGGATGCTCAATATCGTGACCGGCGCCGAGGGAGTGCCGGCGGCCGTGCTCATCCGCGGCGCCGGTGAATTCGTGGGGCCGGGGCGGGTGACCCGGGGGCTGGGCATCGACAAGGCATTCGACGGGCTGGCTGCCGCCCGGCCGACCGGCCTCTGGCTCGAGGCCGGCGAGCCGATCCCGCCGCGGCGGATCAGCCGCACGCCCCGGATCGGCGTGGCCTATGCCAGCGAATGGGCTGCGAAGCCGCTGCGGTTCGTTTTTCAGTCGTGACCCGTCGTGAAGCCGGTGAAAGTTCCTACAATGCGACGTGTATTTCGAGCGAGGAGGCGCGATCCATGCGGCGGCGAGCGATCATTCTGGCAGGAGTGGCGATCATGACAGGCTTCGGTGGTGGACACGGAACGGCGGCGGATGGCGACGGGCTCGCCAAGGCGACGTTCGCGGGGGGCTGCTTCTGGTGCACTGAGGCCGTGTATGCCGAACTCAAGGGCGTGAAGAGCGTGACGAGCGGCTACATCGCCGGCCAGGTGCCGAATCCCACCTACAAGCAGGTGTGCACCGGCCAGACCGGCCATGCCGAGGCGATCGACATCGAATACGATCCACGGACGGTGTCGTTCGAACAGCTGCTCGAGGTGTTCTTCGCGACGCACGATCCCACCACGCTCAATCGGCAGGGGGCCGACGTCGGCACACAGTATCGCTCGGGAGTCTTCTATCACGACGCCGAGCAGAAGCGGATCGCCCAAGATGTGATCGCGAAGCTCGACGAGGCCGGCGTGTTTCCCGGCAAGATCGTGACGGAGGTGACGGAAGCCTCGACCTTCTATCCGGCCGAGGACTATCACCAGGACTACTTCGCCAACAATCCGTTCCAGCCCTACTGCCAGGCCGTGGCCGGCCCGAAGGTGGCCAAGGTGCGGAAGGTGTTCAAGGATTTGGTGAAGGAGCAGCCGTGAGGGACGAACTGCTCGAGGCGATCGAGCATGCCTTGGCCGGCCGCTGGGAGCAGGCCCACGAGATCGTGCAGCGGCACGAGTGCGAGGCCACGAGCGCCTGGATTCATGCCGTGCTGCACAAGATCGAGGGGGATGCGGGCAATGCGCGATATTGGTATCGCTGCGCCGGCCAGATGGCCCACGTGGACGACGAGCCGCAGGCCGAGTTGCTCGCGATCAGGGCCACGCTCACGGATTGATCTCGCTGAAGATACGACCCGGACGGACGTCCTGGGATGATGTGATGACGAGGCACGGAACAGGAGCGACGTATGGTTCACGATGCCCCAGTTCCCCGCTCACTGGCATGGGTGACCGCCGCGATCATGGCGCTCCTCATATCCGCCGGGGCAGCCGCACACGCGGCCGATGAGGTCGTCAACGGTGACGAGGCGAAGGTTCGCCGGCAGCCGGCCGGGCCGGTGAGCGTGGTGGGGGATGTGGAGCGGGTCGACGTGACGCTCGCCGGCGACGTGGCGGCCACGCGAATCCAGGCCCGGCTGCGGCTGGGGGCCGATGAACGGTCGCCCACGACCGACGTGCTCCTCTTCCTGCCGCGTGGAGCGCGGGCCGCGGTCTGTTTCCTCTGCCTCAATTTCCGTGGCAACCAGGCACAGCATCCTGATCCCGGTATTCACCTGGCGCGCGGCTGGATCCCGGACGACGCCGCGGCGCGGATCACCGGCAATCGGGCCACCGAGGCCTCCCGTGGCACGCTGGCCCACCGTTGGCCGGTGGAGACGATGCTTGGCCGCGGTTATTGCATGGCCACGGCCTCCTGCGGCGACACGTTTCCTGATCGGCCTGTCGCCGGTGAATTGCCCGCCGATAAGCCCGGCGCCATCGCCACATGGGCCTGGCAGCTCTCTCGAATCCTCGACTGGCTCGTGACACTTCCGGAGATCGACGACACGAAGGTGGCCGTCGTTGGGCATTCACGACTGGGCGGGGCGGCGTTGTGCGCCGGCGCTCTCGACGAGCGGTTTGCGATGGTGGTGTCGAAGGAGGCGGGGCAGAAGACGGAATTGCCCTGCGACCAGCACGCGCTCCTGGCGCTGAACGCGCCGCGGCGGCTGGATGTCGCCGGCGCCGTCGGCGACACGATCGGTCGTCACGTCCGCAGCGGCCGTCATGACCTGCTCCCCTCCGATTGGGAGCAGTTCGCCGATCATGCCGACCGTCATCTCCGCGGCCTGTCGCCGCCCGAGTCCGACGGCTACCCCGCGTTCGATCCCGTGCAGACGCCGCTGCCGGTAGCGCCGCCCCCCGGCGCGGTCGTGCTGATCGGCGGCGATGCCGCCGCCACCGCGGGCATGGCCTTCACGAGCATGGCGGGCGGTGCGATCGACTGGCGGGGAGAGCAAGACGAACTCGTGGTCGTCCCCTCCGGCCACAATACCAACCACCTCGTGTCGAAACAGCTGTTTCGCGATGCCGACATCCATGCCGAGTTCATGATTTCGCCGCGGCAGAAGGGAAACAGCGGCCTCTATCTGCACGGCCACTACGAGATGCAGATCTTCGATTCGTTCGGGGTCGCACCGGTCACAGAGCAGGACGAGGGGAGCCTCTACCGCTTCGCCAAGCCGATCGTGAACGCCGCGTTGCCGGCGGACAAGTGGCAGGTCTACGACATCCGGTTCATCGCCCCGCGGCGCGATCCGGCCGGCACGATCGTCAGGCCCGGCCGCGTGACGGCCTGGCTCAACGGCTTCATGGTGCAGAACGGCCTGACATTCACCGAGCCACGGTCGCCCTACGTGCCCTACAGGCGTGGCGTGACCGATCACCTCCGGGCCATCGAGCGGCGGCTGCTCGCAACCGGCGAGGGGCCGCTGTTTCTCCAGGACCACGGCAGTCCGACGCGGTATCGCAACGTGTGGATCAAGCCCTTGGGGCGGTGAGGGAGTGCATCCGCAGGACAACATCTGCACCTAAAGGTCGCTACGCGTCGGCGTAGCGGGCGAGCAACTCTTGGGCTTCCACCGGCGTGCCCGGGGTGACGAGCACCTCCGCGAGCTTGCCGTCCCGCTCGGCGTAGACGGTCGTCTCCATCTTCATCGCCTCGAGCGAGAGCAGCTTCTGCCCCTTCGTTACGACGTCGCCGGGGCAAACGGCCACCGTCACCACCAGGCCCGGCATCGGCGCGCCGACTTCTCGGGCATCGCCCGGCACCGCCTTCGGCCGCCGTTGCACCTTCGCCTCCAGGCTCTTGTCGGCGATCGACACGCTCCGCGGCTGGCCGTTCAGCTCGAAAAACACCGTCCGGGTGCCGTCGGCATGCGGCTCGCCCACCGTGAGCAGGCGGATCAGAAGCGTCTTGCCCGGCTCGATGTCGATGGCGAGTTCCTCGCCCGGCTTGAGTCCTTCGAGGAACGCCGGCGTGGGGAGTACGCTCACGTCGGCATATTTGGCGACGTGCTGCGCGTAGTCCTGGAACACCCGTGGATAAAGGAGCCACGAGAGCACCTCGCGGGGCGAGGCGGTGCGGCCGACGATCTCGGACGTTTGCTTGGCCGCGGCCGCGAAGTCGGCTGGTGCCAGCGACTCGCCCGGCCGGCCCGTCACCACCTTGCCGTCGCGGACGATCCGTTTCACGACCGCGGGCGGGAAGCCCCCGGGCGGCTGGCCCATCCTGCCGGCCACGAGGTCGAGCACCGACTCGGGGAACGCCAGTTCGCGGGAGTCGGAGAGCAGATCCGAGGCCTGGAGGCCGTTGGTGACGAGCATCAGCGCGAGGTCGCCCACCGACTTGCTCGTGGGCGTCACCTTCACGATGTCGCCGAGTAACTGGTTGCACTCGGCGTAGGCCTTGCAGACCTCCTCCCAGCGATCGCCGAGGCCGAGGGCCTTGGCCTGCTCGAGCAGGTTCGTGAACTGGCCGCCCGGCATCTCGTGGAGGTAGAGATCGGCGTCGGGGGCCTTCATGCCGCACTCGAACGCGGTGTAGTGATCGCGAACAGCGGCCCAGTAGTGGGCGAGGTGCCGCAGCGGCTCGGGGTCGAGGCCGGTGTCGAGCGGCGTGTGGCGGGCGGCATCGACCAGCGCGTTGAGGTTCGGCTGGCTGGTGAGCCCGGCGAAGGGGGCGAAGGCGGCATCGACGACGCTGGCGCCGTTCCGCGCGGCCTCCAGCAGCGTGGCCATCTGGGCGCCCGACGTGTCGTGGGTGTGGAAGTGGATCGGGATGCCGATTTCAGCACGCAGTGCCGACACCAGCTTCCCGGCCGCGAACGGCTTGCAGAGGCCCGCCATGTCCTTGATGGCGAGCATGTGCGCGCCGAGCTTCTCCAACTCCTTGCCGAGCTTCACATAGTAGTCGAGCGAATACTTCGTCCGCTTCGGGTCGAGCACGTCGCCCGTGTAGCAGATCGCCGCCTCGCAGATGGCGCCGCTCTCCACGACGGCGTCGATTGCCACCTTCATGTTCGGCACCCAGTTGAGCGGGTCGAACACGCGGAACACGTCGATGCCTGCGGCCGCCGATTCCTTCACGAACGCCTGCACGACGTTGTCGGGGTAGTTGGTGTAGCCGACGGCGTTGCTGGCGCGCAACAGCATCTGGAAGAGCACGTTCGGGATTCGCTCGCGGAGCTGGAGGAGCCGGTCCCATGGGCACTCCTTGAGGAACCGCATCGACGTGTCGAACGTGGCGCCTCCCCACATCTCCAGGGAGAAGAAGCCGGAGGCCAGCCGGGCATAGGCGTCGGCCGCGGCGAGCATGTCGTAGCTCCGCATTCGCGTCGCGAGCAGCGACTGGTGGGCGTCACGCATCGTCGTGTCGGTGACGAGCAGGCGATTCTGCCCGCGGACCCAGGCGGCGAACTTCGTCGGCCCGAGCTCCTGGAGCCTGTTTCGCGTGCCGGCCGGGGGCGGGGCGAACCGGTCATACTCAGGGAGCGGCGCCGGTTCGCGGCGGACGGCGGCAGGCCTGCCCTTCACAAGGGGGTTGCCGTTGACGATCACGTCGGCGAGGTATTCGAGCACCTTCGTCGCCCGATCCTTGCGGAGCGGGAAGTCGAAGAGCGAAGGCGTCTCGTCGATGAACCGCGTGGTGCACTTGCCGGCGAGGAACTCCGGGTGCGTGACCAGGTTCACGAGGAACGGGATGTTGGTCTTCACGCCGCGGACGCGGAACTCCTGCAGGCACCGCTCCACGTGGCCGGCCGCCTCCTCGAGATTCAGGCCGCGGGCCGTCACCTTCACGAGGAGCGAGTCGAAGTAGGGCGTGACGACGGCGCCCGAGAAGGCGGAGCCTGCGTCGAGCCGGATGCCCATGCCGCTCGCCGAGCGGTAGGCCGTGATCCGGCCGTAGTCGGGAAGGAACCGGTTCTCCGGATCCTCGGTGGTGACGCGGCACTGCACCGCCGTGCCCATCGACTTGATCGCCGCTTGGTCGCCGAGGCCGATCTGCGGGTCGGAGAGCTTCCAGCCCTCGGCCACGCGGAGCTGCCGCCGGACGATGTCGATGCCGGTGATCTCCTCGGTGACGGTGTGTTCCACCTGGATCCGCGGGTTCACCTCGATGAAGAAGAACTTCCCGGTGTCGGCATCGACGAGGAACTCGACCGTCCCGGCGTTCTCGTACTTCGACGTGCGGCCGATCGCCAGTGCCGCCTCGCAGATCGCGTCGCGGGTCTTCTGCGGCAGGTTCGGGGCGGGGGCAATCTCCACCACCTTCTGGTGCCGCCGCTGCACCGAGCAGTCGCGCTCGAAGAGATGCACGAGGTTGCCGTGGAGGTCGCCGAGCAGCTGCACCTCGATGTGCCGGGCCCGCTGGATGAATTTCTCCACAAACACGCTGGCCGAGCCGAAGGCCGTCTTGCTCTCCCGCTGGGCGCTCTCGAGCGCCACGGCCAGCTCGTCCTCGCCATGCACCACCCGCATGCCGCGGCCGCCGCCGCCGTGCGCGGCCTTCAAGATCACCGGCCAGCCGAGCTCCTTCGCGATCGCCAGCGCGTCGGCCTGGCTCGTGACCGGCTTTGGGCTGCCGGCGAGGATCGGCACGCCTGCCCGCTTGGCCAAATCGCGGGCGGCCGTCTTGTCGCCGAGCATCTTCAGGAGCTCGACTCGCGGTCCCACGAACGTGATGCCGGCCTTCGCGCAGGCGGCCGCGAACTCGGGATTCTCGGACAGGAAGCCGTAGCCCGGGTGGATCGCGTCGACGTCGTATTCCTTCGCGAGCGCCACGATCGACTCGATGTCGAGGTAGCTTCGCAAGGGCTCGCCGGGCTTGCCCACGAGGTAGGCCTCGTCGGCCTTGAAGCGGTGGAGCGCGAACCGATCTTCGTGGGCGTAGATGGCGACGGTGCGGATGCCGAGCTCGTGGGCGGAGCGGAAGACGCGGATCGCGATCTCGCTGCGATTGGCGACGAGCAGCTTCTTGATGGGGCGCATGACGGAAGGTTCCGAACGACGAAACGAGGAGGGAGCACGAACCGGCGGCGGCACACCGCGGCCGGTTTTCAGGGGCCCAGCGTACCGGCTCGCCGCTCATCGGCGTAGCTTGGCCGCAGATATTCGGGCACGAGCGTGAACGCGTCGTCCACGGTGCCCACCGCGGCCCGGAGCAGGGCCAGCCGGCCCGCCTCCACGGCCGACGTCTGCCAGGATTCGGGCGGGGCAACGACGAGATCCAGGCGGGCCGCAAGGGCCGGCGATGCGGACTCGAGAGCCGGGCCGGAGACGACCGTGCCGCTCGGCAGCGCGGCGATCCATTCTGCGACAGGATAGATCGCGGCGGGGCCGATCTCCCAGCCTGTGACACTCGCCGACGACGGCATCGCCGTGGCGACGTAGGCATCGCCGCGGCCGGCGTTGAAGCCGATCGCGAGCGACTGGTCGCGGCGGCCCGTGAGCCGAGCCGTGAGGGCCGCGATCACCTCGAAGCCGGAGGCGCCCACGAGCCGCCCGCCGGTCGCCCAGGCCAACGCCTTGGCGGTCGCCACGCCCACTCGCAGGCCGGTGAACGACCCGGGGCCCCGGATCACGGCGATCAGGTCGGCGTCGTGCGGCTGCCAGCCCAGTTCGGCCGCTGCCTCCGCCACCGCGGCCACGAGCAGGCGGGCATGTTCCCCCGGCACGTCGAGCCGGCGTTCGGCCACGCGGCCGTCGTGCAGGGCGGCCACGGAACCGGCCGCCAGGCTGGTATCGATCGCGAGCGTCTTCATGCTGGCTGGGAACGGGGCCTTTCTTGACCGCCCATCGGGTCGTCCGTACCTTCAAAGGTTCCGCCGCGAAGGGCGGGCTGCTGAAACGATATCCGGATTCGGAGCGGGTGCCCGCCAAGGTCTGACAGAAGCGTGAAGCGGGCCATCATCAGCGACATCCACGGCAACCTCGAGGCCCTCAAGGCCGTGCTTGAGGATATCGACCGCCAGCGGGTCGACGCCATCTTCTGCCTCGGCGACGTCGTCGGCTACGGGCCGAATCCGTGCGAATGCGTGAAGCTCGTCCGAGACCGCTGCAGCATGGTGCTCCTCGGCAACCATGACCAGGGGGCCCTCTTCGACCCCGATGGATTCAACGTCGGCGCGGAACGGGCGATCCGCTGGACCCGCACGCAACTCGAACTGCATGACCGCATGCCGAAGCACTCGGCCGACCGGCTCACCGACTTCCTCGGCGAACTGCCCCGCACCCACACCGAGGGTGACCTCCTGTTCGTGCACGGCTCGGCCCGGCGGCCGCTCGAGGAATACGTCTTCCCGGAAGACATCTACAACCAGCTCAAGATGCAGCACATCTTCGAACTGGTGGGCCGCTACTGCTTTCAGGGCCACACCCACATCCCCGGGATCTTCACGACGTCGCCGGAGTTCCTCTCTCCCTCCGTGCCGAAGGGGGAGGCCGAGGTGCCGATGCCGCTGCCGCGCGAGAAGGCCATGGTGAACGTGGGGTCGGTCGGCCAGCCCCGCGACGGGGACTCGCGTGCCTGCTACACGATCCTCGAGGACGACGAGCGAGTCCGATTCCGGCGGGTCGACTATCCGTTCGCCGAAACCTGCCGCAAGATCCACGCCATCGCCGACCTCGACAACTTTCTCGGCGACCGCCTCGGCCAAGGCCGTTAGCATTGCCGCACGCCCGTCCCCCCGCTGGCCCTTGTATTCCGCAGCGGGACGACCTCCTGTGGCGGGCGTCGGGGCTGCCCATGCCCTGTCGCCGGACGCTCGCTACGAACATCCCGTTCTTCGCTCGCTCGATGCCGCCTTCGCTTCGGCATCCTGCCTGCGCTCGGCGGCAAACGCCGGCGACAGGGCATGGGCAGCCCCTCCGGAGTCCATGGCCTGCAGTGAGGGGATCTCCAGCCTCCGTCACGCTCGGCTGATATACTCCGCGGGCCCACCTTTCCTGGAGTTTTCGTGGAACGCCGACACCTTTCGTTCATCGCCATTTCGCTGGCGATCGTCCTCGCCGGCCAGGCGCTGCAGGCCTGGTTTTTCCCCCCCGTTCCGAAGCCACCGGTTGAGATCGCCGACGCGGAGTCCGCGGCCGTCGATGCCGGGAAGACCGAACGATCCGCTGAGTCGTCGGCAGCCGCGGCTGCCGACGATGGCGATGCGGCGGTGGCCGGCGATGCCCGACGGGAACGGCGGACGCTCGGCTCGCTCGACCCCGCCGACCCGGCCAAGATGCTCGTCACGCTCACGAGCCGCGGCGCCGCGGTGGAGCGGATCGAGTTGGCCGACGAGCGGTTTCATGATCAGGACGATCGCTCCGGCTACCTCGGCCATCTCGCCTGCGCGGCGGTGCCCGAGGGCTGTCGCATCAGTGTGGTCGGCCCCGGCACGCCGGCGGCCAAGGGCGGCCTGCGGGCAGACGACGTGATCGTGCGTGTGAACTCGCTGACGACGCCGGACCCGCGGTCGCTGCATGCCGTGCTCGCCGCCACGCGTCCGCGGCAGCGGGTCACGATCCACTATCTCCGCGGCGGCCAGTCCGCCTCCTGCGAGGTGGTGCTCGAACGGCGGCCACTCGAAGTCGTGCGGCCCGAGCATCGGGCCGAACCGACGGTCGATCCCGACAGTGACCCACACGATCCGCTCTCGTTCCGACTGTCGCTCGAATCTCGCGACGGCCGGAAGCGGGGCGAGCCGCTCGGCGAACTGCCGGGGCACGAGCTTGCCGACGTCGATTGGCAGGTCGAGCCGACGGCCGACGGCCGGGGCGTGCGATTCACCCGGCCGCTGCCCCGCAACCTCACGGCGGTGAAGGAGTATCGGCTGACGGCCGGTGGCGATCCGAATCGTCCCGACGGCTACCGCCTCGATCTCACCGTGGAAGTGCGGGCAGCCGACGGCGAGACGATCGTCGCATACGCGCTCGACGGCCCCACCGGACTGCCGACCGAGGGCTGGTGGTATGCCCAGCGGGTCGCCCGCGACTGGGGGTCGCTCGCGGTTCGCGACGTTGCGATGCGGTTTGCGGGTGAGCCAAGCACGATCGTCAGCGGCCTCAAGATCGCCGACGGCAAACTCGATCATCCGGCCTCGGCCGTCCGCGAGGGGAAGCCGCTCTCGTTCGCCGGCGTGGACTCGCTCTATTTCGCCTCGGCCGTGATCCCCGCGGCAGCGGGCGCGGGCGTGCCGGAACTGGCGGAGGTGCGGCCGCTCACGGTCGGTGACGTGCCCGAGGCCGCCCGCAAGCGGCTCGTGGACGTGACGAGCCGGCTCGTCTCCCGCGAGGTGACTGTGACGGCCGACACGCCGCTCGTGCATCGCTACGAGATCTTCGCCGGCCCCAAGCAGCCCGACCTGCTGCGGTCGTTCGGCGCAGCCGGCTCCGGCATGGACGACCTCGTCTACTACGGCTGGTTCGGCTGGGTGGCCCGGCCAATGATCGCCGTGCTCCACGCGCTCCACGCGGTCGTCCGCAACTACGGCATCGCGATCATCCTGCTCACGGTGATCGTCCGCGGGGCGATGTTCCCGGTCAGCCGCAAGCAGGCGATCTCGTCGCAGAAGATGCAAGTCCTTCAGCCCGAGATGAAGGCGATCGCCGAAAAATACAAGAACGAGCCCGAGAAGCGGACACGGGCCACGCAGGACCTGTGGCGGAAACACGACTACAACCCGATGGGCGGTTGCCTCCTCGTCTTCATCCAGATCCCGATCTTCATGGGGCTCTACCGCTCGCTCGCCACCGACGTCGAGCTCCGGCAGGCCCCGCTCTTCAGCTCGGCGATCCGCTGGTGCTCGAACCTCGCGGCCCCCGACATGTTCTGGGACTGGTCGAAATATCTGCCGCAGTTCCTCACCGCCCCGGAAGGCTGGCTCGGCCCATTCCTCAACCTTTTCCCGCTGGTCACGATCGGTCTCTTCCTCTGGCAGCAGAAGCTCTTCATGCCGCCGGCCGTGGACGAGCAGCAGAAGATGCAGCAGCAGGTGATGAACTACATGATGTGGTTCATGGCCCTGATGTTCTTCAAGGTGCCCTGCGGCCTGTGTCTCTACTTCATCGCCTCGAGCCTGTGGGGCATCGCGGAGCGGCTCTGGCTGCCATCGACGCTGCCGGCCGCCGCCGGAGCTGGTGCCAAGGTGGTCGATGCCCCGTTTGCCGCGGTCTCGAAGAACGGCTCTGCCGCCGGCGACGCCGCACGGCAGAAACGGCAGGCCCGCAAGAAGCAACGCTGAGTAGGCCCGTTGCTCCGCAACGGGCTAAATCCACGCCGCCGTCGTTCGCGGGTGCGAGCTGTTCGTACGTGGTTCAAGCCCGTGCTCGCGGGCGTCGGGGCTGCCCACGCCCCGTCGCCGGACGCTCGCTGCGGACATCCTGTCCTTCGCTCGCTCGCATGCCGCCTTCGCTTCGGCATCCTGCCTGCGCTCGGCGGCATACGCCGGCTCTCGGGCCATGGGCAGCCCCTCACGGCGTTTTGGTTGGCAGCGGTGGCCCTCGCGTGGCGTTTGGGTCGCGTAAGATCTTTCCTGCTCATGTGGTCAACCACCGAACTCATCGTCGCGCCGGCGACTGTCCCTGGGCCGGGGGCGCGGGCGATCGTGCGTCTTGCCGGCGATGGGCTGGACGGAATGCTCGCGCGGATGGTCGTGGCCGAGGGTTCGGGCTTCGCCCGACCGGGTGAATCGCCCCGAGTCGTGCCCGCGCGGCTTGCAGCATCCGGGCTCGGGGCGGAGTGGGGCGAAGTGCCTGTGGAGATCCTGCACTGGCCGGGGCCGGGCGGGCCGATCGGCGGGCCGCTCGCCGAGGTGCAGTTGCCGGCGTCGCCGCCGCTCGTCGAGGCGGTCGTGGCCGAGGCCTGTCGCAACGGCGCGAGGCTGGCCCGCGGGGGCGAGTTCACGCTCCGGGCATTTCTTGCCGGCCGGCTCGACCTCGTGCAGGCCGAGGCGGTTCTGGCGGTCGTCGATGCCCGCACGCCCGCCGACCTGGCGGCCGCACTCGACCGGATGGCAGGGGGAGCGGGGGCACGGCTCGCGGCGGCACGATCGCTGCTCCTCGACCTGCTGGCCGACATTGAGGCCGCGATCGACTTCGCCGACGAGACGACGCCCGATGCCGTGCCCGCCACCGATGCGGCGACCTGGCGGCGGGTGCGCGAGGGCCTCGCGGAGGCGGCCGCCGTGATCGACGACGTGGCCGCGGGCCTCGCCCGCCGCGATGCCTCCGCCGCGACCGGACTGGCGCGTGTCATGCTCGTGGGCCGGCCCAATATCGGCAAAAGCAGCCTGTTCAATGCGTTGATCGATCATCAGGCGGCGCTCGTGGCCGACGAGGCCGGCACCACCCGCGATTGGCTCGAGGCGCCGCTCACGTCGGCGGCTGGGCCCGTCGGTGTCCTCGTCGATCTCGCCGGCATGCCCACCGATCCGGCGGCTGCTCGTGACGCGATCGATGCGCAGGCGATCGCCGTGGCCCGGAGCGAACTGGCGCGGGCCGACGTGGTGGTCGCCTGTCGCGATGCCAACGATCCGGCACGGCCTTCCGTGCCGGTGGCCGCTCACGCTGTGACGCTCGGCGTGGTGACCCGGTCCGATCAGGCGACTCTCCAGCCCGACACTGCCGATTCCTCTGCAATCCGCACGAGTAGCGTGACGGGGGCAGGCATCGAAGCCCTGCGGTCCGCGATCTGTGAGGCTATCACCGGTCTGCCTCCGCGATCATCGCCCGCCACGCTCCGCATGACCGTGGGGCTCGACGCGGCGCGGCTGGCCGTGCTCGATGCCCGTCGGCTCGTGACCCTGCCTGGTGTGTCGAGCGTGCCCGACGAGGCGGTCGTGGCCGGCTGTGTCCGCCGTGCGGTCGAGGCGCTCGGTGAGGTGACAGGGGCCGAAATCGGCGTCGATCTGCTCGATCGGATATTCTCCCGTCACTGCATCGGCAAGTGAGTCGGGGCGTCGCCCCGCGTCGCTGCAGCACCTCGCTCGGCAAGCCATGTCGTCGTCGCTCGACTCGCTGATCCACAATCTCGCGGCCGGCGCCGCACGGCATGCCGACCGCGACGCGGCCGGCCGCGCGGCCCTTGCCGTCGCCACGGCTCACGCCGTGGCGATGCATGCCGATCGCTGGGTGGAGGCAGCCGTCGGCATCAAGACGCGGATCACCGATGGGCGACGGGTATCGGCCGGGCCGGCCGTGGTCGCCGAGGAGACCGCCACCGGACCACTCGCCACGCTGCGGCTGCTCGCGATCACGGCCCGCGTGCTCCGTGACGTCGCGCGGAGCGGGCTACCGCAGGCCTGCTCGCCGCCCCGCGTGCTGCATGCGCTCGCGGCTCCCGATGGCCCCGAATCATTCATCGGCGTCGACGTGCTTCCGGAGCGGAGCCTGCTCGACGGCACGATCTTCCCGGGGCACTCGGCCACCGTGCGGTGCGTGAACCCCGGCGGCCTCGAGGCCTTCACGCGGTCGTGGCGGGAGGAGGTCCGCACGCGGCCGCATCAGGGGGGCGTGGCCCTCGTGCTCGGCGCAGGCAACGTGACGGGCCTGGCGGCGGCCGACGTGATCTCGCAGATCTTCGAATCCGGCCGAGCCGTGCTCCTCAAGCTCCATCCCCTGCATGCCGACCTGGAGCCGGTGTTCCGTCAGGCCCTCGCACCACTGGTGGAGACGGGCCTGCTCGCCTTCATCGTCGGCGGCCCCGACGTGGCGCAGGCCGCCGTGGCCGCGCCGGGCATCACGCACGTACACCTCACCGGCGGGCAGCCGACGTTCGACGCGATCGTCTGGAGTGGCCCCGGGCCGCGGCCGCCGCAGGCACAGCCTGTGCTCACGAAGCCGATCACCTGCGAGCTCGGCAACGTCACCCCGTGGATCGTCGTGCCCGGCCGCTACACGCCGAAGCAGCTCGCCTTCCAGGCCGACATGATCGCCGCGTCGATCGCCAACAACACGTCGTTCAACTGCATTGCCACGAAGGCCGTGCTCACCTGCCGCTCCTGGGAGCAGCGGGAGGAGCTCACGGCGCTCGTGTCCCGACGGCTCGCCGCACTGCCGGCGCGGCCCGCCTGGTATCCGGGGGCCACCGCGGCGTGGGCGGAGGTCACGGGCCGCCAGCCCCCCGCCGACGGTTCGTTGCCGCCCGTGTTCCGCCCGGGGCTCGCCCCTCGGGCCGAGCCGCAGTGGCTCGCCAAAGAATGGTTCGGGCCCGTCGCCGTGGAGGTGCCGCTGGAGGCCGACTCGATCGAGGCCTTCTGTGTGCGGGCCAAGGAGCTCACGCGATCGATCCCCGGCTCGCTCGCGGCGAGCGTCACGCTGCCGGCGTCATTGCCGGCGGCCGACGCGCGACGCGTCGAACTGCTCTGCGAGCACCTCGAGTATGGCGTCGTCGCTGTCAACACCTGGTCGGCACTCGCGTATGCGTTCGGCAGTGTGCCGTGGGGTGGCTATCCGGGGGCGACGCTCACGGAGCCTCGCAGTGGCATCGGCCGCGTGCACGACCCGCTCCTCCTGCCGCTGGTGCACAACGCGATCGTGCGGGCGCCGCTCGCCGGCTGGCCGCTGCCGCCATGGTTTCCGTGGCACCGCCACGGAGCCGCGCTCGCCGATGGCGTGATCGACATGTACTCGAGGATTCTCACCGGCAAAAGCGGCTTCATCCCGCTCCTGCGGATGCTGCCCCGCGTATTCATGGGGTAGCCCTGGTCGGCGAGAGTTCGGGGCTGCCCATGCCCCGAGAGCCGGACGCTCGCTTCGGACATCCTGTCCTTCGCTCGCTCGGATGCCGCCTTCGCTTCGCCATCCTGGCTGCGCTTGGCGGCATACGCCGGCTCTCGGGGCATGGTCAGCCCCTCACGGCGTTGTGGCCGTTCGGGCGGCGCTACCGCGTGCGGCGGCCTTTGATCGCTTTTTCGCGTTCGGGAGGCTGCGCCGGTTGCTCGGTGAACTTCTCGGCCTGGCCCGTCAACTCGTAGAGAAAGCGGCTCGGACGCGAGGGCTTGCTCTTGCCCCACTTCGTCCGTGTGAGGCAGAGCGAGAGCACGAGCCGCCGCTTGGCTCGCGTCACGCCCACATAACAGAGCCGCCGCTCCTCGTCGATCGCCTGCAGGCCGTCGGCCAGTGAGCGGTGGTGCGGCAGGTAGCCCTCCTCCATGCCCACCATCCACACGCAGTCGAACTCCAGCCCCTTGGCCGAATGGAGCGTCATCAGCCGAGTGACGCGGCCCCTGGGCTTCTCGTCCTTGAACCGATCGTCCTCTTCCTCCACCTGGAGCACGAAGTCATCGAGGAAGCCGCGGATGAGAGTGCCGAGTTCGGCCGTGGCCCCGGCAGCCTCGGCTGTGCGGGCCCGTTCGTGCTGCTCGAGCGCGTTGGTCATTTCATCGACGCAGGCCCAGCGGGTCTCGGCCTCGGCGGGGTCCTCGTCGTAGTCTTTCTCCAGGAACTGCCGATAGCCCACGGTGTCGAGCAGCGTGCGGAGCACGGGAGCGGCCCGCGAACCGCCTGACGGCGGCGGTGGGGCCGCATGCTTGAGGGCCAGCAGCCGCTCGAGCGCGGCCACGCCGCCGGTCGCGGCGCCGGAGAGCCGGCCTGCGGCCTTGGCTTCCAGGAACGCCCGCCACATGCTCGTGCCCGCCTCAGTGGCCGCCGCCCGCGCGGTCTGCACCGCCTGCGACGAGATGCCGCGGGGGGGGACGTTGGCGATCCGCGACAGGGCCAGGTCGTCGTCGGGCTCGACGAGGAACCGCAGGTATGCCATCACGTCCTTCACTTCACGCCTGTCGAAGAACGACCGGCTGCCCACGAGCTCGTAGGGAATGTTTCGACGGCGCAACTCCTGCTCGAACACGCGGGTCTGCTCGCCGGTGCGAACGAGGATCGCCGTCTCCGAGGGATCGACCTGGCGTTCCCGCAGCAGGCCCTCCAGGTCGCCCACCACGCGGCGGGCTTCGTCGAGTTCGTCCTGCGACTGCACGATCGCCGGGGGCACGCCCGCGTTCGCCGTCGAGACGAGCGTCTTGCCGTGTCGCCGCGAGTTTTGCTCGATCAGCAGGTTGGCCGCCCGGATGATCTCGGGCGTCGACCGGTAATTCTCCTCGAGCTTCACGATCGTCGCGCCGGGCCACCGCTTGGCAAAGTCGAGAATGTGCGAGACTTCGGCGCCGCGCCAGGCGTAGATCGACTGATCGTCGTCGCCCACCACGCACAGGCTGCGGTGGTCGCGGGCGAGCGCCGAGAGGATCCGCTCCTGGATGCCGCTCGTGTCCTGATACTCATCGATCAGCAGGTGGTCGAACCGGCCCGCCTCCGCCTGCCGGGCCGCCTCGTCGTTCATGAACAGCTCGTCGGCGTAGAGCAGCAGGTCGTCGAAGTCGACGGCGCCCGCCGTCTTCATGGCCTGTTGATAGCGGCGGTAGCCGGCCGCGGCGAGCGTCCAAGAGTCGTCGGCCTCGCCGGAGAGGCTGTCGATCGCAGCGTCGGCTCGCACGGCCCGGCTCTTCCAGCGGCTGATCCGGTCGAGCAGGTCACCCGGCCGCAGCACGGCCTCGGGTACCTTCAGCTGCTTGAGCACCGTGCGGGCCGTCGCCTCCTGCTCGCCGCGGTCCACGATCGCGAACTGTACGGGGAGGCCGAGCGTCGCGGCATGGCGGCGGAGAATGCGCACACACAGCGAATGGATCGTGGAGATCTCGGGTTTCTCGTCGGTCTTCCGACCCATCAGGGCGGCGGCCCGGGCCTGCATCTCGCGGGCCGCCTTGTTGGTGAACGTAACGGCTAGAATCCGCGAGGGCCGGGCCCCCTTCCGCACGAGGTGGGCGATGCGCGTGATCACGACCCGCGTCTTGCCCGTGCCGGCGCCGGCGAGCACGAGCAGCGGCCCCGGCGGCGCGAGCACGGCCTCGCTCTGGGCGGCGTTGAGTCCGGGCACGCCGACCCGCGGGGCGGGGCGGGGCGTCGTCGATGGTTCCACCGATGCGGTCATGCGCCGGAATGTAGCAGACGTGTCCATCCGGCTTGACGCTGGTCGCTGAAAAACGGTCTAACTATCTTCCACGAACGCACGGAGAGCACGCGATGGACGGCGACCGCCGGCACGAACTGGAGGATAACGACCTGGCCGAATCGACGGTCGCCCTCGTCGACAGGATTCGGCCGCATCTCGGCACGATCGCCCTCGCGGTCGGCGGCGTGATCGCGGCACTCGCCGCATGGACGGTCGTGTCGTCCCAGCAGGCCGCCAGCCGGTCGCAGAGCTGGGACGCCTGCATGGCCGCGCTCTCCGAGGGGAATCCCGAGCGGCTCACCGACGTGATCCGCCGCTATCCCGGCAGTGCCGCCGCCCAGTGGTCGCAGCTCATGATGGCCGACGGGGCGATCGCCGAGGGCACCCAGCTTCTGTTCGTCGATCGAGGACGGGCCCGGCAACGGCTCGAGGCCGCCATCGGCATCTATTCGGGGCTGCTCGCGGAGCGGCCCTTGGCCCTCGTCGCCGAACGGGCCGCATTCGGGCTGGCGAAGGCCCGCGAGAGCCTGGGCCAACTGGAAGAGGCCCGCCGGGGCTACGAGGCGGTCGTGTCCGAGTATCCCGAGAGCGCCGTGCGGGGCATCGCGGAGAACCGGATCGCCGCCCTGGCTCGCGAGTCCACCCGCCAGTGGTACGATTGGTTCGATGGATGGAAGCCCGCACCCCCCGAGCCCCCCGCAGCCGCCGCCGACGGAGCCACCGTCGAGGGACCAGCCGAACCTACTGCCGCCGGGACAGGAACTGACGCTGGCGGTTGATGCCGACGCGGCCGGCGGCCGGCTCGACGTCTTTCTCACGCGGTTCTTTCCGGGCCAGAGTCGCTCGTTTCTCGCGCGGGTGATCGAGAAGGGCAGCGTGCGGGTCGATGGCGTTACGGCCAAGGCGTCGTTCAAGCTCAAGGCCGGATCGATCGTGCGGTTCACCGTGCCCGAGCCACCGCGGACCGGTCCAGCGGCCGAGGAAATCCCGCTCGACTTCCTCCACGTCGATCCCTGGATGGCCGTGGTCAACAAGCCCGCCGGCATGGTGGTGCACCCAGCCAAGGGCAATTGGAAGGGCACGCTCGCCGGTGCCCTGAAGTGGCACCTGGAGCGGTCGCCGGCCGCCGGCGATGCATCGGCCGCGGGCGGCACGGGGCTCTCGACCGCGGGTGGGCCCACGCGGCCGGGGATCGTGCATCGGCTCGACCGCGACACCAGCGGCGTGATCATCGTCGCCCGTTCCGAAGAAGCCCATCATGCGCTGGCGAAGCAGTTCGAGCGGCGGACGGTCGAGAAGACGTATCTGGCGCTGACGCAGGGCGCCCCGCAGTTCGACCGCGACGAGATCGATCTGCCAATCGGCATTCATCCCTATCAGCGTGAGCGGATGGCCGTGCGGCGCGACCACTCCACGAGCCGTGAGGCCGTCACGCGGTACGAGGTTCTCGAGCGGTTTCCCGGCGCGGCCCTCGTGAAGGTGACGCCGAAGACGGGCCGCACCCACCAGATCCGCGTGCATCTCGCGGCGATCGGCTGCCCCGTGCTCTCCGACGGCCTCTACAGCGGTCGGACGCAGATCGAACCGTCGTTCCTCGGGCTCCCGCCGGGGCCCGCGCTCCTCGAGCGGCAGGCGCTGCACGCGTCCCGACTCTGCCTGGATCATCCGGAAACGAAACGGCGGCTGGATTTCGCCGCTCCACTGCCGGCCGACATGCAGCGACTGCTCGACGCGTTTCGGGCGAGGGAGGCGCCGTGCCGGCCAGGTCAGCCGCGGGGGCGGTAGATCTGAATGGTCGGCTCCTCACGCACGCTGTAGCGATCGATCACGTCGGAGAGTTTCATGATCAGCCAGGGGCTGATCACGTTCGCCCCGTTCTTGGTGAAGACGAAATCATCGGCGAGATACACGCACGAGTGGATCGCCTGGCCCGCTGCGGTGGTGAAGAAGAGGATGTCGCCGAATCGATATGGCCCCGTGCCGGGCTCGCATCGCTCCCGGACGTACATGCCGGCGCCGTCCGTGTCGAAGAGCCGCTCCTCGGGGCGGTAGTTGAAGAAGTTCAGGCTCGTCCAGTGGCAGTCGGGGTAACGGCCGCCCACGGCCTGTGACACGTGCGGAAAGGTGTAGCACAGCTTGCGGGCGTAGGGGGGCAGGACGTGCACGATATCGAGGGTGTGGATCGCGGGATTCGCCGCGACCGATTCCAGCAGCGGCAGGAAGTCCTTGGCATTCGCGTTGCCGCTGCTCCAATACTCGCGAATCCTGGCCACGTTGGACGACGAGTCGAGTCGGAGTCGCAACAGCGCCGTCCGCGTGCGGCTCAACGCCTTGATCATGGCCCGCGACTCGCCGTGGCTGTGGCTGAACGATACGAGCAACGGCAGGTCGCTGAAACAGAGCGACCGGCCCCTCTGGTAGGTCGTCCGTTTTACGACGTCGACCAACTCCGGTCGGAGACCGGTGCCGCCGATCCAGCGGATCACGTCGCCTTCGGGGACGAAGTAAGGGGAGTGTTGGAACTCGTTGATCTCCCACTGGGCCAGCACGTCGTAGATGCGGGTTCTCGCCTTCGGCGACAACTCGAGCACGGCTTCCGACGACGGCGTGAACTGCACACGATCGCCGACCGTCAACCACTTCGCGGCGTCGGCCGCCTCGGCCCGCAGCCGAGCCGGAACATCCGGCTCGTCGAGGAGGGCCGCGGCGTCGGCCCGCCGCATGCCGACGAAGGTCCACCGCGTCAGGGCCGACGGCACCGGGAACAACTCGAGAACGGAGTCTGGGGCCGCGATGTAGACGTAGCTCGACTCCAAAAGGCCCCAGGGGCCGGCAGCCTCGGTCATGTTCCCGGCCCTCTTCTGGGCGTCGGAAACGATGTCCCGGGTCAGGTCGACAGGCAGGGGCGCATTCGCGGCGACCGTGAACGGAGACTGGGCAATGGCGGAGATGCAGCCGAGCACCATCGTCACCACAGTCAGGGTGACGATGAGCCGGATCGAAGTGGTGCTACGCATGATGTGGAGGGAGTGATCTCCGGGAACCGAAGTTCCCGGCGACACCTGATCGGGGGAGCCCTGACCACTGAATCCTAGCACACGCCCCCCCGTGTTCCGAAAGCCCAACCTGTGGCCGGTATCCTGCCCGCCGCGGTGCCGTCCGGGATGCGGCCATGGTGCGTGCGATCAGTCAACGCCGACGGAGAGTGGGGCGTCGCCCGGAAGCCGGAGAGGGAATTCGAGCGTGAACGTGCTGCCCGCCCCCGCGACGCTCGTGGCCCGGATGTCGCCGCCGTGCTCGTGGAGAATCTTGCGGCTCACCGTCAGCCCGAGGCCGGTACCCCGGGCGCCCTTCGTCGAGACAAAGAGGTTGAAGATCTCCGCCAGCGTTTCGGGTGACATGCCGGGCCCGTCGTCGACGACGGCGATCCGCACGAGTCGGGACTCCACGTCCACCGCCGCGGCGACCGTGACGACGCCGTCGGATCGCTCCTCCACCGCGTCGAGGGCGTTGGTCACCACGTTGAGGATTGCCCGCGACATCGCCTCGGGGTCGAGCATCACACGGGGAAGCCTCTCCGGCACCTCGCGGCGGATCGTCACGCCCGCCTCGTCGGCCCGCTGCTGCACCGTCTCAAGCACCTCGTCCACGAGGCCGCCGAGGTCGGTCTCGACGAATTCGGGCTCACGATCCTTGCTGAAGGAGAGCATGTCCATCACGAGCGACGCGATCTTGTTTTGATTGCGACGCACGATCTCCCAGCCCTTCTGGAGCACCGCGCGATCGTCGCTCTCCAGACCCATATCCACGAGGTAGCTGCCGCCGCGGAGGCCTTGGAGGATATTCTTGATGTGGTGGGAGAGCGTGGCGATCGTCTGGCCCACGGCGGCCAGTCGCTCCGTCTGCACCATCGCGGAGTAGTAGGTGGTGTCTTCCACGGCGAGCGCCGCCTGGTGGCCGATGGCGATCATGAGTTTGAGGTGCTCGTCGGTGAACCGACGGTTGCCGCCGCCGACGACCTCGGCCAGCGGCGTGATCGTGTCGACATAGATCACGCCGACGACGTCGTAGCGGCCCTGCATCGGCACGCAGATCGCCTCCCGCACGCCCGTTCGCACCACGCTGCCGCCCGAGCTGAAGCGGTCGTCATCCTGGGCGTCGCTCGTGAGCACCCCCTCCCGCCGCTCCATCACGTAGTCGAGGATTGTGCGGCTGATCGCCATCGAGCCGGGGTCGGCGGCCGTCCGATCGCGGCGGGCCTTGATCCGCAACTCGCGGGTCTCGGGATCGACGAGCATGATGCAGCCTCGGTCGGCCTCGACCCACTCCGACACGAGTTCGAGAATCCGGCCCAGCAGTTCGTCGATGTCGAGGGTATGGCTCACGGCCAGCGCCGTGCGATACATCACCTGCACGTTGCCGCGGGCCTTCGCCAGCCAGCGACCCTGCCCCTCGTCGGGGGTCGCCATCACGATCGAGTCGTCCTCCCGCATCGACCGCACGATCCGCGAGCCGTCGATCTCGCTCGTCGCCGGCACGATGTCGACCAGCCGGATCGCCTCCTCGGCGTCGGCATCGCGGGCGTAGGCGAGCACGGTGCGGCCGACCCGGATCCGGTCGCCGCTGGCGAGTTCGGCCCGCTCCACCTTGCGGTCGTTGACGAAGGTGCCGTTGGAGCTCTTGAGATCACCCACCACGAACGTGTCGCCCACGCGGCGAATTTCGGCGTGGCGGCGCGACACCTCGCTGTCTTCCAGGCGGATCGCGTTGCCCGCCTCGCGGCCGATGGTCAGCGCCCCCTCGTGGCCGGCAAGGTCGTAGCGGGCGCCGCGGTTCCTGCCTTGGATGACGAACAGCGCGGGCACGTCGAGAGCTCCGGTCGGGGATGCAATTCCGTTGGGCGGATTCTGGCAGACGCGGTGTCCGCCGCAAAGCCGCGGCTAGAATAGCGTGGGCAGGCCGTGCGACGGCCCGAGACCATGCGGAGTGAAGGCATGTTGCGGAATGTCGGGTGGCGGCTGGAAGTCGCCGGCGTGATCGCGGCGGTGTGCGGCAACGCCGTGGCGGTGGAGGCGACAGAGCCTGAGCAGCCTCCGGCGGCGGTGCATGCGGTCGACGCCACAGCCCGCGAGCGGCTGCGGGAGGCGGTCACCTGGCTGGCCGCGCCCGACCGCGAGGGCCGCGGCCCGGGCACGGCCGGCATCACTGCCGCTGCCGACTGGGTCGCCCGCCAGTTCGCGGCGGCCGGTCTCGACACCACGGTGATCGAGCAAGAGCCGTTTCAGTCGTTCGCCATGACGCTCGAGGCCACGCTCGGCCCGGCGGCCGACAACATCGCCGAGATCATCGGTCCGCCCGATTCGTCGGGCACGCCGCAGCGGATCGTGCTTGCTCTCGGTGAAGACTTCACGCCGCTGGCGGCCGGCGGCTCGGGGGGCTTCGATCTGCCGTTGGCCTTCGGAGGCTTCGGCATCACGGCCCCGAAGGAGGGCTACGACGATTACGCGTCGCTACCCGATCGCGGGAAGGGGGCGGCGGTGATCGTGCTCCGGCAGGAGCCGCAGAAGGACAATCCGCACAGCGTGTTCGACGGCAACCAGGCCTCTCAGCATGCGGCGCTGGCTCGTAAGGTGGCCAACGCGTCAGAGCACGAGGCGGGAGGCATCGTCTTCTGCAACGACGTGGCGGAGGGGGATGGGTTGATGTCGTTCACGCGGGCCGGCGAAGGTTCCGAGAAGCGGTCGCTGCCGATCCTGCACGTCAAGCGGCACGTGATCGACGACGTGGTGCAGCGGTCGCTGGGCCGCGATGTGGCCGCGATCCAGCAGGGCATCGATGAAAAGCTCGTGCCGGCCAGCGCGACGCTCGACGGCTGGCGGATCAGAGGCCGCATCGCCATCGACCGCACGGAGACGCAGGGCCGCAACGTGCTGGCGATCCTGCCTGGCGCCGGGGCAGCGACCGCCGGCGACCAGCCCGCGATCGACCCCCGGGAGACGGTGGTCCTCGGCGCCCATTATGACCACCTCGGATACGGCGGGTCGAATTCAGCCGCACCGGGCGAGAAGGCGATCCACCATGGCGCCGACGACAATGCCAGTGGCACGGCATTGCTCGTCGAGGTGGCACGGCGGCTCAAGGAGGCCGGGCCGCTGCCGCGAAGCGTGCTCTTCGCGGCCTTTTCCGGCGAGGAGCGGGGGCTCTTGGGCAGCGGCCACTATGCGGCGAATCCAGCCGTACCGTTGGGCGACACCGTGGCGATGATAAACCTCGACATGGTCGGCCGGCTCGTGGACGACAAGATCATCGTGCATGGCACGGGCACGGGCACCGGCCTCGAGCAGCTCGTCGATCGGCTGGTCGCGGCCCGTGGTTTCGGCGTGGCCAAGGAGGCCGGCGGCTTCGGGCCGAGCGACCACTCCAGCTTCTATGCCAAGAAGATCCCGGTGCTCCATCTCTTCACGGGCTCGCATGCCGACTATCACCGGCCGACCGACACGGCCGAGAAGATCAACTACGACGGCATGGTGCGGATCGCCGGTCTCGTGGCCGACATCGTGCGGGAACTCGCCACCTCACCCGAGAAGCCGGCCTACATCGAGGTGGCCTCGACGATGTTCGCTCGCGGCGGCGGCGACCGGCCCTACTTCGGCAGCATTCCCGACTTCGGCAAGCCGGGCAAAGGCTACGCCATCTCGGGCGTCACGAAGGACTCGCCGGCCGCCAAGGGGGGGCTCCAGGGGGGCGATCTGATCGTGCGGGTCGGCGAGAGCGCGATCACCGGCCTCGAGGATTTCGACAGCGCTCTCCGCAAGCACAAGGGGGGCGAGACGGTGAAGGTGATCGTCGTCCGCGCCGGCGCGGAGGTGCCCCTCGACGTCACGCTCGGCCAGCCACGCTAGATCGGGCGACGTGAGGGGCTGCCCGTGCCCCGGGAGCCGGCGTATGCCGCCGAGCGCAGGCAGGATGCCGAAGCGAAGGCGGCATCCGAGCGAGCGAAGGACAGGATGTCCGAAGCGAGCGTCCGGCGACGGGGCATGAGCAGCCCCGACCTTAGGTTCAGAGGCGTTTCTGCGGCGAATTTGCCCTTGAGTCGGGGGAGCAGGCTCGCCATGATCCCGCCCGCTTCCAATTCCAGCGGCCGAGGATGGCCGTTCCTGTGGTCGCCCGGCCACAGGGGATGCGGATGATTCGACCCGCGAGCAAGGAGTGCAACCAGTGAAGAGGCATCTGCCCGTTATCGCCATCGTGGCCGCCATCGCGCTGTCACATCAACCGGCCCAGGCCCAGGCGCCGGCCCCTACGGCCGCCCCGGCCCGTCCTGCGACGCCCTCGGCCCACGTGGCCGTGATCGACGTCGGCTACATCTTCAAGAACCACGCGCGCTTCAAGCAGGCGATGGACAAGATGAAGGACGAGGTGATGGCCGCGGAGAACGGTCTGAAGGCCGAGCGCGACCGGATCAACGGCCTGATGGAGCAGCTCAAGGGCTTCAACGTCGGCACGCCCGAGTACAAGAAGCTCGAGGCCGAGGTGGCCAAGGCCCAGGGCGAGTTCAGTGTGAACGCCCAGTTGCAGAAGAAGGACTTCATGGACCGCGAGGCCAAGGTCTATCTGCAGGTCTACACCGAGATCGAGCGGGCGGTGAGCCAGTTCGCCCGTGACCATGGCATCGCCGTGGTGCATCGGTTCGACGGCGATCCGGTCGATTCGGCCGACCGCAATCGGATCCTCGGCAGCATCACCAAGCCGATCGTCTACTACGATCCCCAGATCGACATCACGCCCGACGTGCTCAAGATGCTCAACGGCGCGGCGGTGGCCGGCCAGCCGCAGGTCCGTCCGGTGCGGTAGGCAATCCTTCATGCGGCAACGAACGCAACATACGATTCGCCGGGCGGTGTCGGTGTCTGGTGTCGGGTATTGGAGCGGCCGCGGCAACGTGGTCGAGCTGATCCCGGCGCCGGCCGGCACGGGAATCGTGTTCGTTCGCGGGGATCGCGAGATCCCCGTGCGGATCGCTGCCTGTGTGGAGAATCGGGTCGATGCCGTGCAGCGAACGACGCTGGCGATGGGTGGTGTGCAGGTGCAAATGGTCGAGCATCTCATGAGTGCGCTGGCCGGTCTCGGCGTCGACTGCTGCGTGGTCCGCGTCTCCGCGGAGGAGATGCCGGGGCTCGACGGGTCGTCGCGGGCCTTCGTGGAGGCGATCGACTCGGTCGGCGTCGAGGATCTCGGCGCCCCTATCGATCCGATCGTCGTCGAGGAGCCCCTGCGGGTGGGCGACGACCAGTCGTGGGTCGAGGCCGGCCCGCCGCGGCATCCAGGGCTTTCCGTGGAGTATGAGCTCGACTACGGCCCGGGGCCGATCGGGCGGCAGACGCTGTCGCTGCGGGTCACGCCCGAGGCTTATCGCGAAGGGCTCGCCGCCGCCCGCACGTTCATCTCCGCCGACGAGGCTGATCGGCTGCGGGCCGCGGGGCTCTGTCCCGAGGCGACCTGCAAGGACCTGCTGGTGTTCGGTCCCACGGGCCCGATCGACAACGAGTTGCGTTGGGGCGATGAATGCGTCCGTCACAAGGTGCTCGATCTCGTGGGCGATCTCGCGCTCGCTGGCCGGCCGGTTCATGCCCACGTGCGGGCGCGTCGCAGCGGGCATCGGTTGAATGGCGAGCTGGCCGCGCGGCTGGCGGCGGGCACCGGGAGGCGGGCCTCGGCCTGATGCTGCGTGCCGCACGACGATCCTGACAGCCACGCGGCGGACTGCATCCAGCAGCCCATTGTCCATCCCACGGCGGTGGTGGAGCCGGGTGCACGGCTGGCGGCCGGCGTGCGGATCGGGCCGCATTGCGTGGTCTCGGCCGAGGCCGTGATCGGCCGGGGCACCCTGCTCGAGAACCACGTCACGATCATGGGTGCGGTCCGAATCGGCGAGCGGAACCGCATCTTCCCCAACTGCGTCATCGGTGGCGAGCCGCAGGACGTGAGCTACCGCGGGTCGGCGACGAGTGTCGAGATCGGCGACGACAACGTGATCCGCGAGGGGGTGACGATCAACAGAGCCTCCGAAAAGGAGACGGGAGTCACGTCGATCGGGAATGCGAACTTCCTCATGGCGAACTGCCACGTGGCGCACGACTGCCGGATCGGAGATCACGTGATCATCGCCAACGGCACGCTCCTCGGCGGCCACGTGCGGGTGCATTCGCGGGCGTCGCTGTCGGGAGCCGTGGCCGTGCACCACTGGGCCACGATCGGGGGCTGGTCGTTCGTGGCCGGCCTGTCCCGGGTGCTCCACGACGTTCCTCCGTTCATGCTCTGCGAGGGCGCGCCGGCGCGGCCCCGCTGCATCAACGTGGTGGCGCTGAAGCGGGGCGGCTTCGACCGGTCCGCGATCGATGCGCTCGGCGAGGCGCATCGGCTGTTGTATCGGGCCAAGGTGGGACTGGAGCCCGCCCGGGAGATGCTCCGATCGCAGGGCATGCTCGCCCCGCAGGTGATGCAGTTGCTCGAATTTTTTGGTGATCAGCAGGATGGGCGGCACGGACGGGCGCGGGAACGAAGGAGGGCGGCATGAGCACGACACGCATGGCGGTGGTGGGCTGCGGGCACCTGGGCGCGATTCATGCGCGGCTGCTGGCGGCCCGGCCCGACGTGGAACTGGTGGCGGTGGTCGATCCGATCGAGGAGTCGCGTGGCCGCGTGGCCGCCGCCCACGGCTGTCGCCCGCTGGCTGAACCCAGCGAACTGCACGGGCTCGTCGATGCCGTCGTGGTGGCCGCCCCCACGGGGTTGCACGCAGCCGTTTCGCTGCCGCTGCTGGAGGCCGGCATCGACCTGCTGGTCGAGAAGCCGATTGCCGCGACGGTCGAGGACGCGCGGGCGATCGTGATCGCCGCCCGGCGGCACGGCCGGGTCGTGGCGGTGGGCCACGTGGAACGATTCAATCCTGCCTGGCGGGAGGCGGCGACCCGGGCCCGCGGCGTGCGGGTGCTCGAGGCCCAGCGGCTCGCCCCCTTCACCTTTCGGTCGCTCGACGTGGGCGTGGTGCACGATCTCATGATCCACGACATCGACCTCGTGCTCTCGCTGGAGCCAGGGCGGCTGGAGCGGGTGGAAGCCCGTGGCATCGTCGCCACAGGCGGCCATGAAGACACGATGCGGGCCCGGCTCACGTTCTCGTCGGGGCTCGTCGCCGACCTCACGGCCTCCCGGATCAATCCGGTGCTCACCCGCACGCTCTCGATGTGGACGTCCGACGGCATCGTGGCCGTGGACTTCAACGCGAAGAGCGTATCGCTGCTGTCGGCTTCGCCGGCCGTGCATGCAGGCACGTTCTCGGCGGGGAAGGTGCCACCCTCCGAGCGGACGGCCATGAAGGATCGCTTCTTCGCCGACATCCTCCCGCTCGAGACGCTCGTCGTCGCCGATGCCAATGCGATCGCTGCGGAGCACGACGACTTCCTGGCGGCGATCCGTACCGGCCGACAGCCACTCGTCACCGCAGCCTCCGGCGCCGCAGCCCTGGAGATCGCGGCCCGGGTGCTGGAGGCGGCCGAGTGCATGAGCTTCGCAGGCGGCAGGCCGATAGTCGCCGCGACCGCCACGATCCCGCTCGCCCCGCGCCGCAAAACCGGCTGATCCCGCAGGGTCGCCGCGATTGCTCCCGGCGCGACGAATTTGGTGGCCCCCGGGCCGCCGAAGACTCCAGAAGCGGGTCCATCGCCCCTCCGGTTCGCATCCATGCGCAAGCCTCACGCACCATTCCGGCTCCGAATCGCCACCTCCCTCGCGGCGGTGATCTGCGCGGCGCCGGGGCTCGTCGGTGCGGGTGATCCCGAAGTGCCGGTTGCACCCCCGCCCATCGTGTTCGAGGGACTCGACCTCGATGGCTTTTCGGGGGCCGGATCGGTGGCGGCGGCGCTCCGTGAGGCCGACGCGGCCGGGGCCGCCGCGGATGAGTGGCGAAATGGCATGCCGCCCATCGATCTGGCGGTCCGCGGGCCATCGGGCAAGGGGGAGGCGGCCGCGCTGCCGCTGGCTGCCGAGGTTCGCAGCCGGATCGACGCCTTCGACGTGGCGGCCGGAATGCAGGCCGACTCGCAGGCGTTCCAGGAGGGGCGGGCCGACTGGACGGGCCGCATCGGCATGAAGGCCGAGCACGAGGCGGGCAGCGAGGGCATCGAGCTGCGGACGCTGATCGGCCGCCGCGCGGAGAGCGGGTTGCTCGGCATCGAAGTGGGGCCGCGAATCGAGCGACGGCTCCGCCGCGGCACGGTGTTCTTCATCGACGGCAAGGCCGAAGCCCGCGGGCTGCGAAGCCAGGACTCGAGTTGGTGGGCGCTGCCCGGCACGTCCACGGCCGACGGCATGGTGGGCGTGACAGCCCGCACCGGCCTCGTGCGGTAGAGAGCCCTGGCGCGACCTGTGAGGGGCTGCCCATGCCCCGAGAGCCGGCATCGAGCGAGCGAAGAGCAGTATGTTCGGAGCGAGCGTCCGGCGACGGGGCGTGGGCAGCCCCGAACCCGCACCACGGGACTTCGACCACGGGCCCACGGGCGCGGAAATCAGCCGTGTCAGGCCAGGTCGCGGTCTTGGAAGAGGAGCAGGGCGACGAGGAGGGCGGCCGCGGAGTAGAGGCCCGCGTAGAGAGCGGCCCAGGCGAGGTAGCTCCAGGGCACCGCCACGCCGCCGATCACCGCCGCCTCGATCGTGAAGTGGTCGAGCACCGGCAGGATCGTGGCGAAGAGCTGCCCCATGAATCGCACGATCGGGAACTTGCCCACGCTCGACTGCACGAGCAGCGGCACGAGGTGGCCCAGCGAGTAGATGGCGAAGCAGACGATCAGGTTGGGCACCATGCCGAGCCGCGTGGAGACGGCCAGGCTCACGGCCGCCATCAGCACCGTTTCCAGGAACGAGAGCACGAGTCCGGGCACCACCGTGATCACTTCGTCGGCACACTCCTTCCATACCGGATCGACCTTCGCGCTCTCGCGGGCGTCGTAGATCACCTTCAGGCTCGTGGTGGCCATGAGCAGGCCGCCGAGAATCAGGAACACAAGCAGGGCCACGAGCACGAGCCCGGCGAACTTGCCCAGCACGAACTGCCAGCGGTGGAGCGGCTTCGAGAGCACGGTGAGCGCCGTGCGGCCCTCGATCTCGTCGGCCACGGCGATGCTCGCCGTCCACACGACCACGAGCAGCGCCAAGACCTTCGTGAGCGTGAGGCCGCTGTCCTTGAGCATCTTCACGTCTTCGCCGAACGTGTTGTAGGGAATGACGATGAAGGTCACGAGCAGCACGGCGCCGGCGACCAGCGCCACGGTGAAGATCGGCTGGCCGATCGCCTCCTTCGTGGTGGCCGAGGCGATCGCGGCGATCCGGGGGGCGCCGAGCCGGAAGATCGTGTAGGCCCCGCCGAGGGCGAGCAGCGACACGATCGTCCAGGGCAGCATGGCCGTCTGCGGAAACTCCGGCGCGAGCCGCCAGCGCGCGGTGAGGGTCGCCGGAGCGGCGCCGGCGTTGACGGCCTCGAGCCTGGCACGCTGGCCGAGGAAGGGGTTGGTCGCCCCCTCGGTCCGCCGCCATTCGTAGGGCTTCCGGGCATCGAGGTCGATGTCGGGCACCTTCTCCATGGCGTAGCCGACGATCGGCTGCTGCGTCTTCACGAGCAGCGGCGCATCGGCCACGAGTTCGAGAGACTGCAGTTCCTGGGGCCGCAGGTCGAGCAGAATCTCGAGCGGCTTGCCGCCGGCAGGCACCGGCACGGCGAGTGATGCGTCGTTCGCGGACGTCATCCGCACGAGTGAACGGACCATCTGGCCGATGGGCACCAGGGGCGTGAAAGCCACGGCCACGGCGGCATACACCAGGAGCAGCCAGCCGAGCGGGCCGAGAAAGCCGTCGCGGAGGGCGACCCGCAACTCCGCGGCCGCACGCGGCCGCACGAGCGTCAGCAGCCCGTACACGGCCGCCGCCACGACGAGGGCGACGAACGCGCCGGCGCCGACCAGCCAGATCGGCGGCAGGGCAGTGAGCCAGCGATTGGCGAAGAGCGGTGTCATACGGGCGGCTCTGCGGGTGACGACTTCCCGAAAGTATGCCCGAGGCGGAGCCGAGGCGGAAGCGTAGGCCCGTTGCTCCGTAACGGGCAAAAGTCAGCCCGTCACGGAGTGACCGGGCTATGGTGCGCTGCGGGGAGGCCCGGCGATGACCGTGGCGGCTGGGGCGTCGAGCGGCCACGACTCGAGCACGCGGTGGAGGTCGTCACGAGTGAGCGACTCCACGACCCCGAGGCTCTCACCGACCGTGCGGTACACGCCCGAGTGGGCCCATTCGCCCCCCACCTCGAACAGCCGCCGCCGCGGCCGTTCGCCTGCCAGCACCACGCGACCGGCGAGCTTGTTACGGGACTGCTCGAACTCCTCACGGCCGATGCCGTCGCGGCTCACCTGGCGATACACCGCCGCGATTCGTGCGAGCAGGTCGGGGGCGTCTGCGGAATCGCAGGAAAGCTGGGTCACGAACAGCCCGGCATCGAGGAACTCCTGATGATGGAGCGTGGCCTGTTCAGCGGCCCCGGTGTCGACGAATTCCCAGTAGAGTCGGCTCCCCGACGAATCACCGAGCACCGTCGTGAGCAGTTTCGCGGCGAAGCGGTCGGCATGGTGCTCGTCCGGCCCGGCCACGGCGCGGACCGCGTAGGTGAGCGTCGCGGCTGGTCGCTCGATCGGCTGCACCTCGGGAACCGCGGCGGAGCGGGGCTGGGGCGCGACGAGCCGAGCCGCGGACTCGGGCCCCGGCGTCCAGTGGCCGCACCAGCGGCGGGCGTCGGCCACGAGCGCCGCGAAGTCGATCGCCCCGGACGCCGCCAGCACCATCCGATTCGGGGCGTACCGCCGAGCGTGATAATCGCGCATCGCCTCGACCGGCAGGGCCCCGATCGACTCCACGGTGCCGAGCACGCTGCGAAAGAGCGGGTGACCACCGAAGAAGGCCGCCCGACACCGCTCGTCGGCGCCGAACGGCGGCTGGTCGTCGTACATCCGGATCTCCTCCAGGATGACGAGTTTTTCGGTGTCGAAATCCTCCGTCCGGATCGCCGGCCGCATCATCCGGGCCAGCAATTCAACCGCCTCGCCCTGCCGTTCCGGCAGCACCGTGGCGTAGTACACGGTGTCTTCCTCGCTCGTGAAGGCGTTGGCACTCGCGCCCATGCGATCGAACCGACGATTGATCTCGTCGCCCGAAAGATCGGCCGTGCCCTTGAAGATCATGTGCTCGAGAAAGTGGCTCACACCCCACTCGGCGTCGCGCTCGTCGCGGGCTCCGGTGTTGACGAAGAAACCGATGCTCGCGGAGACCGCGGCCGAGCTCGTCTCGGCGATCACGTCGAGGCCGTTGTCGAGCCGTTCATGCAGAAAAGGCACTGGGTACCTCCAGCGGCTCGCGGCCGAGCGACACGATCGACAGGTCCTTCGGGGGCTGCGCGGCGAGCCACCGTTCAATCGACGCCACCGAGAGCGCGTCGTAGCGGGCGAGCTCGTCGGCGAGGGGGCGGACGGCGCCGAGGTGATACCACTGGCGGGCCGCCGCGCCGGCCCGGGCCGCGCTTGACTCCTGCTGCATCACGAGTTGACTCTTCGCGCGGGCCTTGATGCGGTCCACTTCCTCCTCGGTGATCGTGCCGGGCAGGCGTTCGATCTCGGCGAGGATCACGTCGAGGGTCTCCTGGGCTCGCGCGGCAGTCGTGCCGGAATAGCAGAGGGCCAGGGCGAAGTCGCGATGGGTCTGGTAGCCGCTCGACACGCTGTAGCAGAGGCCGCGGCGTTCGCGAACCTCCGTGAACAACCGCGAGCTGGAGCCGCCCCCGAGAATCCCGAGCGCCGCCGTGGCCTCGTACGACTCGTCACTGTGATAGGGGGGCAGCGACCAGGCGACGGCGATGTGGGTCTGCTGGCTGTCGTGCGGCACGTGGGCCACACGCGGTCCGCGCGGCCCGGTCGTGACCGCGGCCGAGGCGCCGGCCGGCCAGTCGCCGAATAGGCGGTCGATGCGGGCCACGAAGTCGTCCCAGTCGATCCGGCCGGCGATCGCGATGATCGTGCCCTGCGGCTGCACGTGGGCGGCGACGAACCGGCGGACGTCGTCGATCGAAACCGCCTCGACGTCGGCCGACAGGCCTTCGGCAGGCCGGCCCCAGGGCGTGGGAAAATGGAGCTGGCGGAGGGCCAGCATCGTGCGGTGGACGGGATCATCCTCCGTGCCGGCCAGGTTCTGCAGCATCATCTGCCGGGCGGGCTCGAATTCCTCGTCGGCCAGCCGCGGCCGACGAAGGATGTCGGCATACAGCGGCAGTGCATCGGGGAGCCGCCGCGACACCATCGCCCCCGAAACGCTGGCATGCGTCGTCGAGACCGCCTGGGACCACTGGATACCGTTGCCCTCGAGCGCCTCGACGATCTGCCTGCTCGTGCGGTCGCCCGCCCCGCGCAGGCACATTTCGCCGGACAGCGCGGCGAGGCCACACCTGCCGACGGGGTCGTGAATCGCGCCGGCGGGCGTATGAAACGCGATCGCCACCGACTCCAGCTCCGGCAGGTGCTCACCGAGCAGCGTGATGCCGTTGGCGAGCGACGCGGAGAAGAGTGTCTGCTTCAAGATACGGTGTCCGCGGGCTGTCAGGTGAGGGCGGCCGCCGTCCGTCCGGCCACCACGCCGATGCACGGGGTGCCGACGTCGGCCATCCGCGATTCGGAGGCCTGACCGTCGCACACCTTATAGAGGGTCTTCGTGCGGCGGAAGCCGAGCCGCTTGTAGAGCCGCACCGCGCCGCAGTTCTCGGCCGTCACCTCGAGCGAGGCCGTGCGGAACCCGTGGCAACGGAGGCCGGCGAAGGCCTGCTGGATCAGGCAGCTGCCGAGGCCCTGGCCGCGATGGCCCGGCACGATGCCGATGTTTTGGATCATGCCGTTGCGGCCCCGGTCGTTCACCACCTGGATCGTGCCGCACCACTGGAGGTCTGCGGGCGACGAGCCGCGGGCGATCAGCCAGGTGGCGTCGGGCAGGAAGCCCGCCTTGCGACGGATCTCGTGCATCAGCCGCCGGCAGCCCTCGAGGCTCGCGAGACACGGAAACACCTGGGCGTCGACCTCGTCGCGGAACGCCCGGTATTTGGTGCGGGCATGGACGTCGAGAATGGCCTCGTTCCAAGGCACGAACCGGTAGCCCGGCGGCAGCTGCGGCTCGGGCCCTGGTGGCCCCAGATCCGCCTCCATGCGAAATCGCTTGAAATAGGTCGATTCCACCGGGACACCTCCCTGGGGACGGGCAATCCTCCGAGACATTACGAGTATGGAACATTCTGGTCAACGCGCCGGTGGTTGCGGGGAGGGCGGCCGCCGGGATATGATCCTCTTTTTGAGGCTCCTCACAATGCTTTTTGGCCGATCGAAAGCCGCGGCGCTGGTCACGGTCGCGGCGGTTGCCGTAGGCTGCGGTCCAGCCGCCGAACGAGACCGCGCGGAGCCGGGCCCAGGCCGGCCCCGGGTCGTTGCGACCACCACGGTCGTGTGCGATCTCGTGCGGCAGGTCGGCGGCGATCGGGTCGCGGTCGACTGCCTGATGGCGGCGGGCATCGACCCGCATTCCTACAAGGCGACCCCGCGGGACGCTGACCGGCTGGCGGCGGCCGACCTCGTCGTCGCCTCCGGTTTGCACCTCGAGGGCAAGCTCGCCGACTTGCTGGGGCGGCTCGGACGGAAAGTGCCGGTCGTGGCGGTCGCGGACACGCTCCCGAAGGATCGGCTTCTCCCGATCGCAGCGGATCTCCATGATCCGCACGTCTGGTTCGACGCCGCCCTGTGGAGCGGCTGCGTGCCGGCCGTGGTCGAGGCGTTGGCCAGGCTCGATCCGCCGCATGCCGCCGAGTATCGCCAGCGCGGGGCCGCGCATGCCGCGGCGCTCGTCGCCCTCCACGGTGAGCTCGAGGCGAGGATCGGTTCGATCCCGGACAGCCGGCGGGTGCTCGTCACGGCCCACGATGCCTTCCAATACTTCGGCAGGGCGTATGGCATCGAGGTGGTGGGCGTGCAGGGCACGAGCACCGAAAGCGAGGCCGGGCTCGGCGACATCAACCGGCTCGTCGGGATGCTCGTGGAACGCAAGATCCCGGCCGTCTTCGTGGAGACCAGCGTGTCGGATCGCAACGTCGCCGCGCTCGTCGAAGGAGCCGCGGCCCGGGGGCATGTCGTGCGGCTCGGCGGCCGGCTCTACTCCGATTCCCTGGGGGAGCCCGGAAGTGTCGGCGACACGCTCGCGGGTGCGTTGCGAGCCAACGTCGAGGCGATCGTCGCCGGACTCGCCGGTGGCGTGACCACCGCCGCCGAGGCGCAGCAGATCGCCACGCCCGCCGCTGCAGGAGGTTGACGTGGCCGATGCTGGCAGTGTCCCGACGCCGGTCGTGGAGTTCCACGACGTGACGGTCGCCTACGGTGGGCGGCCGGTGCTCTGGAATGTCGATCTCACGATCGCCGAGCCCTGTCTGTTCGGGATCATCGGGCCGAATGGCGCCGGCAAGAGCACCCTGCTCAAAAGCGCCCTCGGGCTGGTGCCGCTCGTGCATGGGACCACGCGATTTTGGGGCCGGCCGCTGCCAGAGGTTCGTGGCCGCGTGGGCTACGTGCCGCAGCGGGAGACGGTGGACTGGGACTTCCCGGTGAGCGTGATGGACGTCGTGCTCATGGGCACGTACGGTCGGCTCGGCTGGTTTCGCCGTCCCGGTAGCCGCGAGCGGTCGCTCGCCCGCGAGTGCCTCGATCGAGTCGGTCTCATCGACGTGGCCGATCGGCAGATCGGCCGGCTCTCGGGCGGCCAGCAGCAGCGGGTGTTTCTTGCCCGCGCCCTCGCCCAGGAGGCTGACGTCTATTTTCTCGACGAACCGATGGCGGGCGTCGATGCCCGGTCGCAGGAACAAATCTTCGGCGTGCTCGCCGGCCTGCGATCCGAGGGCCGGCTCGTGGTCGTCGTGCATCACGATCTGCGCACGGCAGCCGCCTGGTTCGACCGCATCGCTTTGATCGACATGCGGCTCGTGGCCACGGGGCCGACCGCCGAGGTGCTGACGCCCGACAACCTGCGGCGAACCTACGCGGGCCAGGTCGATCTGCTCCAGGAGATCGGCCAGGCCGTCGCTGCCCGAGGCCGCACGTCATGATGCCGACCGTCTGTCCGCCGCTCGGCTGCCTCGCCGTCCTGGCGGGCATTAGCCACAACACGCTCGTCGTGGCCGCCGGCGTCGCGGCCGTGGGCTGTGCCGCGGGGATCGTGGGCAGCATGAGCCTCCTGCGGAAGCGGCCGCTCATCGGCGATGCCGCGGCGCACACGACGCTCGTGGGCGTGGCCGCGGCGTTTCTGCTCACCGGGCGGCGTGATCTCCCCACCCTGCTCGCAGGCGCGCTGGTCGCGGCGGTGGCCGGCCTGGCGGCGCTCGTGCTCGTGCGGCGGTTCACCCGCACCCGCGACGACGCGGCCACCGCCATCGTGATCGGAGTCGGCTTCGGCCTCGGCATCGCGCTCCTCTCGGGCATCACGGCCCGCGGTCTGCCCGGCAGCGCGGGGCTCGAGCAGTTTCTGCTCGGCCACACCGCGGCGCTCATGGCCCGCGACGCGGTCGTGCTCGCCGTGGTGTCGGCAGCCGCGGTGGTGGTCGTGCTCCTCGGCCTCAAGGAGGCGACGCTGGTGGCGTTCGACGCCGACTTCGCGGCGGCGACTGGCTGGCCGGTCGGGCTCATCGATCAGGTGCTCGTCACGCTCGTGGCCGTGATGGTGGTCGTGGGGCTGCCGGCGGCCGGCGCCGTGCTCGTCACCGCGCTCGTCGTGATCCCGCCGGTGGCCGCGCGGCAGTGGACCGATCGCGTGCCGACGCTTCTCGTGCTCGGAGGCAGTTTCGGCCTGCTGGCCGCCGTGGCCGGCGTGGCGGTGAGCGCCGCCGTGCCGCGGATGCCCACCGGGCCGCTCGTCGTGCTGGCCGCGGCGGCGATCTGCATCGTGTCGCTCGTGATCGCGCCGCGGCGTGGCTGGCTCGCCCGCCGCCGGCGGGGCGAGCTCGAGCTTCCACGGGCATGAGGCGGCTGCGATGAACGCGATGCTCGACGGCTGGTCGATCGACGGTGCGACGGCGATGCACGCCTGGGCGATCGCCACGGCGGCCGTGGTGGCCGCGGCCTGTGCCCTCGTGGGCACGCTGCTCGTCGTCCGCCGCATGAGCCTGCTCGGCGACGCGATCGGCCATGCCGTGCTCCCCGGCATCGCGGTGGCCGTGCTGGCCGGCGGCCGCCCCGGCAGCCCGCTCGTGTTCGCCGCGGCCGTCGCCACGGGGCTGCTCACCGTCTGGCTGACGCGGCTCGTGCGGTCGGCGGGCAGTCTCTCCGACGATGCGGGTACGGGTGTCGTGTTCACCACGCTCTTCGCCCTCGGCGTGGTGATCGTGACGGCGGCCGCCTCGCGAATCGATCTCGATCCGTCATGCATGCTCTACGGCATCCTCGAGCTCGTGCCGTTCGACACCGTCTCGATCGGCGGCATCGAGGTGCCTCGGGGCTTCGTTTCGGCCGGCCTGGTGCTCGTCGGGCTCGCGGCGGCCGCGATCGCCACCTGGAAGCTGCAGGTGTTCACCGCATTCGACGCCGACGCGGCCCGGGCGGCCGGCGTGCCCGTGGCCGCGGTCACGGGCGGACTGCTCGCCGCGACGGCGCTGGCCACGGTGGCCGGCTTCGAGGTCGTGGGGGCGGTGCTCGTGGTGGCGATGCTCGTGGTGCCGGCGGCCACCGCGGAGTTGCTCGTCCGCAGGCTGCACCACGTGGCGTTGGTCGCGGTCGTGCTCGCGGTCGTCGGCACCGGGCTCGGCTATCTCGCCGCCTGGCGGTGGAACGCCAGTGCGGCAGGCATGATCGCCGTCGTGCTCGGGCTCGAATATGTGGCCGCCGTGGTGCTCGCCCCCGATGACGGCCTCGTGGCCCGTGGTCTCGGTCGGCTAGGGTATGCCTGGCGGGTGGCCTGCGAGGACCGGCTCGCCGCGGTGTGGCGGGCGGAAGAAAAGGGGGCCGCGGCCGCGACGCCGGTATCGCTGGTGCAGCGGCTCGCCATGGGCTGGCTGACGCTGACCGGCCGGTGTGTGGGCCGCTTCGGCTCCGTCACGCTCTCGGCAGCCGGTCGGCGCGAGGCGGAAATGGTGGTGCGATCGCACCGGCTCTGGGAGGCCTGGCTGGGGCAGCATGCGCAGCTGCCGCTCGACCACCTGCATCCGCCGGCCGAATGGGTCGAGCATCATCTCGGCGCCGCCATGCGACAGCGGATCGAGGCCGAGGTCGGCGCCGCGGGAGATCCCCACGGCAGCGAGATCCCACCCGAGGCCTGACGGCGTCCCCGTCTCCCTCGTTCGTCATTCGAGGTATGGCCTCGTGTGGCGTGGGTTCGGGGCTGCCCGTGCCCCGTCGCCGGACGCTCGCTCCGAACATCCTGTTCTTCGCTCGCTCGATGCCGCCTTCGCTTCGGCATCCTGCCTGCGCTCGGCGGCATACGCCGGCTCCCGGGGCACGGGCAGCCGCTCACGGCTTCCGTAGGCCCGTTGCTCCGCAACGGGCTGCCCGTCACGAAGTGACGCGCCGACGGGGGGAAACCCGCATCACTCCCCGCGGAAGCGACGGAGCAGGGCCAGGTTCGTGCGGTCGTTCTTCGGCGTGGTCTTGCCGTCGGGACCTTCCTTCGGCGTCTCGAGGATCAGTGGGATGCCGGCGAGCTTCGGGTGGGTCATGATCAGCTTGAAGGCCTCGGAACCGATCTTGCCCTTACCGATCGCCTCGTGGCGATCGACCCGCGAGCCGAGGTCGCGCTTCGAGTCGTTGGCGTGGATGAGCTTCAGCCGCTTCAGGCCGATCGTGCGGTCGAATTGGCGAAGCGTGTCGTCGAGCGCCGCCTTCGGCGCGAGCCGATACCCGGCCGCGAACACATGGCAGGTGTCGAGACAGACGGCCGCCCGCGGCTTCAGACCCTTCACCGCGTCGATTCGCTCGAGCATCGCGGCGATCTCCTCGAACGTCGCGCCCAGGCATGAGCCTTGCCCGGCCGTGGTCTCGATGAGTACCCCGGCGGCGCAGTCGCGGGTGTCGCCGAGCGTCTCGGCGATGCCGTCGGCGGCGCGGGCCACGGCCACCTCGACCGGCTGCTCGCCCGCCGCGCCCGGATGGGCCACCACCCACGGGATGCCGAGTTGCTCGGCGCGGCGGACCTCCTCGGTCAGGCCTGCGATGGACTTCTTGCGGAGTGCCGCGTCGGCTGCGGCCGGATTGATGAGGTACGAGTCGTGGGCCACCACGAATCGCAGGCCGGCCGCCTTCACGGCGGCGCGAAACGCCGTGGCGTCTGCCTCAGCGATCGGCTTCACCGCCCATTGGTTGATGTTGCGGGTGAAGATCTGCATCGCTTCGCAGCCGGTCTCCACCGCGAGGCCGACGGCCCGATGGAAGCCGCCGGCGATCGACTGGTGGGCGCCGAGCGGCGCAGCAACGGGACGGGCGGAACGTGGCATGAGCGGCGTGATCGTTTTGGAGGGGGCGGTGTCGGATCGGGCGACAGAAATCCGAGCGGGACGGCAGTCTGCCACGCCGGGGCCACCGCGGGGAAGTGTTCAGCGCCGGTGAGCGGAGGTCTGCGCGGCTGAAAACCAGCGGCAAAAGACCGGTTCACCCGCGCTCGCTTTTGCCGATCCGGCTGGGAGCCGTACACTACCAGCGTCGCTGCAGCGGTCTTCGTGATCCGCGTGATGGCGAACTCATGGGAGGCGTGGCCGTGAACACGGTGCTGGGGCTGGCGGTGACGTTTTGCATTGCGGCGGCTGCGGGAGTCGCCACGGCGCTCGCCCTGCGGCCGATCCGACTGGCCCGTGAGACGGAGAAGATCGCGAGGGCCCAACGCGACTTTCACCGGCAGCGGGAGCCGCTGGAGGCGAAGTTCATCGAACGGGCCGCGGCGAGTGGCAAGCCGCGCGGCCTGCGGTGGGCCGACGTCGATTTCGACGACGACGTGGTCTATGCCCGCGACCGCCGGTCGGGCCGCCTCAAGGCGCTCGTGGCTGTCGAGGTGCAGTTCGAGGCCGTCGAAGGGGGGGGCATGGAGCACGTCGAGAACGTCGCGCTTTCGAAGGCGGCGACGGCGGAGTTTCTCCACGACGGCACCCGCTGGATCACCGAAGGCCGCATCTATTTCAATCTCGCGCCCACGGCGGCGGTGAAGTATCTCGCCGAGAACATGGAACTCGTGACTGAGCCTCCCACGGCCGGCCTCACCGGCGGCTGACGGTTCCTCCGCTGAACGGGCAATCCGGGCAGACTCTGCCGGTCGCGGTGATGCGGCCACGGCTGCGGCTCGTGCGGGCCGATAGTCTCAAAGTTCTCATGATTCTCATGGGTGTGAGCTTTGCCTGCGGAGACGGGCGATGGGGGGGTGGAAAATCGCTTTCGCGCCTATCCCCGGCTCGGGGGCGGCAAAAGTCTCGTCGCGGAGGGCCGCGGCGACCCAATGCTCCTCGAGCGTTCGCCGACCCCCTTCGCCTACCCGCTCTCGTTGGTTTCAAGGGGTCTTTGTATCGACTGCAGTCTCGATCACAGTGCTGGGAAGCGTGGTCGTCGCGGCGCCGCTGCCTGCGCCGTTACAGCCGCCGGCGGCGGTGGCCCCCGAGCGGGATCCGCTGCCGATCGCCCAGCGGCACCTGCGGAAGGCGAAGGAGTATCTCGCCGCCTCCTGCGACCTCTTGAAGAAGGGCGACCGGCACGCGATCGACGGCTACTACGTGGCCTGCGAGGAGGCGTGGAACGCCGTCTGGGTCTGTCCCGGTGATCCGGAGATTCTCTGTGAGGCGGCCGAGTTGTACGCCGACGGGCTCGCCGGCTTCTTGGAGTCGGCCTGCCAGCATGGCCGAATCGCGGGCGGCGGCGTGTGGGTGGGGCCGCCGTCGAAGCCGGTCTTCATCCCGCTCTGCCCGAAGGCCTTGCCGGTCGGCGTGGAGCAGGTGAAGTCGATCGAGTCTCAGGGGCAGCGGGGTGACAAGCGGATCACGCGGCGGCATGTTCGCGACGGCTTCGGGCTGCCCGTCGTCGTCCGTACGGTCGATCGATCCCGCGACGCGGCCGTCAGCGACTTCATGCCGGCGCGGCAGTCGCTGGCGGCCACGGCCGTGCTGCGGTTCAAGATGCCGGGTGACGAGAACTTCCTCGAGACGTTCGCGGGGCCCGTCTATCGCGATCACGCCCCTGCCATGCTCGACCTCGCCAATCCGATCGAGATCGCGGCGGTGCACATCGGCCCGGCGCGGCCGCACCTCGCGGCCGACCTCACCGCGCCGCTGCTCGACATGCTGGCCTCGATGCCGCAGTCGGGCGTGGAGGGCTACCTGCAGCCGTTCGGCCAGGGGGCCACGCGGCCGCGGCTCGAGTTTCTGCAGCCGCACGAGCCGGGCAAGATTCCGGTCGTGTTCATCCACGGCCTGGCCAGCGACGAGGGCACCTGGTTCGATCTCGTGAATGAACTGCGAGCCTGGCCGGAGTTTCACCGGCGGTTCGAGCCCTGGGTGTTTCACTATCCCACGGGCACGGCGTTTCTGCGGTCGTCGTCGCGGCTGCGGGCCGAATTGCGGCGGGCGGTCCGCACGCTCGATCCCGAGGGCCGCGATCCGGCACTGAACAACATCGTGCTCGTCGGCCACAGCATGGGGGGCCTGCACGCGAAACTGCAGGTGGTCGCGTCGGGCAACTCGCTCTGGGAGGCGGTCGCCTGCCGGCCGTTCGAGCAGCTTGACCTCGATCCGCCCGTGCGGCAGTTCATCGGCGAGGCCTACTTCTTCGAGCCGCTGCCGTTCGTGAACCGCGTGGTCTGCATCGCCACGCCTCACCGCGGGTCGATCCTGGCGTCGCTCGGCGTGGGCCGGCTGGCCTCGATCTCCGTGCGTCCACCCCAGCAACTCCGGGAGATTCATCAGGACATGCTGCGGCGGAACCCGGGGGCGTTTCGGCCCGATTTCGAGAAGCGTGTGCCCTCGACGGTCGACATGCTCGAGCCCGACTCAACGGTGCTCCAGGCACTCGAGCGGCTGCGGCCGTCCTGCTGGGTGACCGTACACAGCATCGTGGGCAACGGCCACGTGTCGCTGACGGGAGGCCGCGACGACTGCGTGGTGGCGGTATCGAGCGCGCGCACTGTCGGCGCGGTCAGCGAGATCATGGTGCCGGCGACGCACACGAAGGTGCATCATCACCCCCTGACGGTGGCCGAGGTGCAGCGGATCCTCGTGCAACACCTGCAGGAGACCGGGCTGGGCGCCGCGGCGCCGTAGCCTGGCCTGCCGCATGTGTTACTGGTTTGCCTGCTCGATGTTCGCGATCTGGCCGTCGGCCATGGAGCCAAGAAGCGGGTAGACCGTCGCGTCGATCGAGTCGGAGAGAAACCGCACCGAGCCGTCGGCCAGCGCGATCGTGGCCCCTCCGGCATGGCCGCTCCCGGCCGACTCGAAGTGGCCGTCGTTGATCGCTGCCGACGCGGTCGTGAACAGCGTGGCGGCACCGCCGACCGCCCAGCCATCCTGGCTGGCGGCCGCTCCAGCGGTGGCCGCGGGCAGCCGCTGGAGCTCGCCGAGCAGGATCTGGTTGGTCTGGCCGTCGCTGATGGCCGCGAGTGGCATGCCGATGTTCGCCTGGAAGGGGCCGACGACCGCCGCTGGATTCGTGCCGCGGTGGGCGAACCGATGCTGCTCGCCCGCGCCGTCGTCCTCGAACCCGTCCAGCCGGCCGTAGCAGCCGCCGTAGTCGGTGCCGCCCCCGATCCACGCGGGGTCGATCAGCATCGAGGCATCGTCCGACGACCGCACGCCCGACCTCCGGCTGGGGCAATACAGGCCGGCGATGTCGATCTGGGCGGTGGCGGCGTTGCCCCTCACGTTCGTCAGCCGATTCCATTGATTGGCGACGGCGGCCTCGTCGATGTGCGGCAGCACCTCCAGAATCCAGCTCGTGCCACCGAACTGGTGGGACGCGGGGTAGGCCGCGGCCGGATCGCTCGCCTCGCGCCACGGATTCCAGCATCCGCTGCAGGTCGCGTCGTCGGTGCCGGTGGCCACGAACGTGGCCGCAGGCAGCCGCCCCTGTGACGACTCGTAGGCCAGAAGCCCCATGGCGAGTTGCCGAAGATTGTTCGAGCAGCTCATTCGCCGCGCGGCCTCGCGGGCAGACTGCACGGCGGGCAGGAGCAGTGCCACGAGTACCGCGACGACGGCGATCACGACGAGCAGTTCGACGAGGCTGAACGCCGCACGGTCGCGGCGGCAGGGAGGCGTATGATGCATGGGCAGAGAACGAACCTCGAACCCTGATGGGTTCTTCGGGCGATCAACTCCTGGTGCGGACGCTGGTGTCGCCGGCCGGGGAGGCAGGAGTTCGACGGGGAGTCGAACCAGCGTCGTGGTGAGGCGGGATCGGTGGTGGCTGAACCGGAAGGTTCAACCGTCCGACATCGAGCGATATCGGCCACCGACGAGCGGAAGACTACACGATCTGTGTGAAGAACGTGTGAGAAATTCGTGTGAACGGCGTATGTCCAGGGAATTTCACGGTTTCGACGGCCGGTAGACTGTGGCGGACGTTCCGCGGCCGACCGCGGGACACGACCATGCGGGGAGCGAGATCATGTCGATCATGCGGGCGATGACCAGGCGAGCCGCGTTGACCACGGCTGGGCTCGCCGCGACGACCGCGGTCGGTTCGTCGCTCGCGCGGGCCCGCGAACTCGGCCGGGCCCGCACCGTGTCGATCTTTCACTCGACCGACCTGCATGGCCGGATCCTGCCCACGAGCACCTACGAGGGGCTCGACGACGTCGGCGGCTTCGCCCGCGTGGCCACCTGCCTGCGGCAGTGGCGACGGGAGTCTCCCCACTCGATCACCGTGGACGTGGGAGACGTCGTGCAGGGCACGGCCGTGAGCCTGCACCGCGGCGGCAACCTCATGCTCGAACTCTTCAACCGCCTCGGCTACGACGCCTGGACGCTCGGCAATCATGATTTCGACTGGGGCCCCGATGCACTCGCGGCCAATCTCGCGGTCTCGCAGCCGGCCGTCCTCACCGCGAACATCGCCCGGGGCGGCAAGACGGCCGGACAGTTCGCCGGCGACTGGGCGAAGGTGCGGCCGTGGACGATCCACGAGGTGGGCGGGTTTCGGATCGGGCTCGTCGGCCTGATCACGCCGGGCCTGCCCTACTGGCTGCCGGCCGATCTGCTCGGCGGCGTCGAGGCTCTCGATCCGGTGGCGACGCTCGCGCGGGCGGTGGCCGAGGTGCGGGCCGAGGGGGTCGATGCCATCGTGGCGTTGGGGCACATGGGCTGGCGGTTCAATGACGACTACGCGAACCCGGTGCGGTCGCTGCTCCGCGACGCCGATGGCGTCGATGTCTACCTGGCCGGCCATTCCCACCAGCATCAGCCCGCGTGGATGCTGCACGGCGTGGTCTGCTCACAGGCGAGTTACCATGGCATTCATTGCGGCCGTGTCGATCTGACGTTCGACGACGAGTCGAGAAAGCTCGTCGATCGCCGGGCGTTTTCGCTGCTGATGGACGACCGCTTCGCCCTCGATCCGCTCGTGATGGAGCTGGCGCGGCCCGACCTGGATGCGGCCGATGCCCAGCTGGCCCGGGAGGTGGCCACGGTCACCCAGCCGATTCCGGGCACGGGCCGCGATAGCCGCCTCGCGCAGCTGCTCTGCGCATGCTTCCGTGATGCGTTGCGCAAGCAGGGACGCACCGTCGACGGCGTGTTTCACGGGACGTTCCGCTCGGGCGACCTGCCGGCGGGGCGGCTCACCGTGGCCGACTGCTGGAAGATCATTCCCTATGAGAACCGGCTCGTGACGGCGGAGGTGACCGCCGCCGACCTGATGGCGATCCTCACCGAAGACGCGGGCAACAAGGATTCCGACCGGACGCTCTGGCCGCTCGAGGTGGTGCGGGACGATCCGGGCCGGCCGCTGCGGATTCTGTCGGACGGCGTGGAGTTGCCCCCCGAGCGGCGGTTGACCATCGGGCTGAACAGCTACGACGCCCAGTCGGGCGGCCGCCGCCTGATGCACACCCGCGGGCTGCTCGCGGCCCCGGCGGCACGGCTTCGGACGTCGGCGATCGACACCCGCACCGCCCTCATCGACGGTCTCCTCGACCGCGGCACAATCGGGTGAGCCGTGGGCCCGTTGCGGAGCAACGGGCCCACACAAAAGAAAAGGACCCGTGGCTTGGGGAAGCCACGGGTCCGGTAGCGGCTCTAGAAGTGTGGGTCTTTGGGGGGGGGAACAGCCGCCGAAAAGGTCGTGTTGATTTGTGGTGGCCGGGGAGTCCTCGCCCCGACGCTCGAAATATACACCGCGGGCAAGCGCCGTGTCGAATTCTTTTTGTGTGAGTTTTCCGTGAGTCGCGGTTCTGTCGATTTTTCGGCCTCTCGGCTAGGCTACGGCCGGTCCGGCGGCCGAGGCACCGACCGGCCCGTTTTCCCCATCTCCAACCCCCACCACAGCCATGGCAGCCACTCCCGTTGATCCGTTTTCCGCCCGTTCCACCTTTGAAACGGGCTCCGGCCCCGCCACGCTCTACCGCCTTCGGGCCCTCGACGACGCCGGGGTGACCAATACCTCGCGGCTCCCCTATTCGATCCGCATGGTGCTCGAGGCCCTGCTGCGGACCTGCGACGACTACGAGGTGACCGAGAAGGACATTCGCGCCCTGGCCACCTGGAATGCCACGCAGCCGGCCGAGGTGGAAATCCCGTTCAAGCCGGCCCGTGTCGTGCTCCAAGACTTCACCGGCGTGCCCTGCGTGGTGGACCTCGCGGCGATGCGGGCGGCGATGAAGCGTCTCGGCGGCGATCCCAACAAGATCAACCCGCTCGTGCCCGTCGATCTCGTGATCGACCACTCGGTGCAGGTCGACTTCTTCGGGGCGGCCGACTCGCTCGAGAAGAACGTCGAGATCGAGTTCGAGCGGAACGCGGAGCGGTATGCCTTCCTGCGGTGGGGGCAGCAGGCCTTTCAGAATTTCCGCGTCGTGCCGCCGGCGATCGGCATCGTGCATCAGGTGAACCTCGAATACCTCGCCGGCTGCGTGTTCCTCCGCGATCCCGACCACCGCGAAGCCGGCGGCAAGCGGACGCTCCCGATCGCCGTGCCCGACACGCTGGTCGGCACCGATAGCCACACGACGATGATCAACGGTCTCGGGGTGGTGGGCTGGGGCGTCGGCGGCATCGAGGCCGAGGCCGTGATGCTCGGCCAGGCGCTCTCGCTCTTGCTGCCCGAGGTCGTGGGCTTCGAACTCACGGGCCGGCTGCCCGCCGGCGCCACGGCGACGGACCTCGTGCTCACGGTCACCGAGATCCTGCGGAAGGAGGGCGTGGTCGGGAAGTTCGTCGAGTTCTTCGGTCCCGGACTTTCCGGGATGCCGCTCGCCGACCGGGCCACGATCGCCAACATGGCGCCCGAATACGGTGCCACGATGGGCTTCTTCCCGATCGACGACGAGACGCTCACCTACCTGCGGCTCACCGGCCGCCCAGCCGAGCAGGTGACGCTCGTCGAGCGGTACATGAAGGAGCAGGGGATGTTCCGCACCGATGCGGCGCCGATTCCCGAATTCACGAAGCGGCTGTCCCTCGACCTCTCCACGGTGGTGCCGAGCCTGGCCGGCCCGAAGCGGCCGCAGGACCGCGTGCCACTGGCCGCGGTGAAAAAGACGTTCGCCGAGTCGCTCACGGCCCCGACGGCCAAGCGGGGCTTCGCCCTCGAGGGGCCGGCCCTCACCCGCACCGGCACGATGCACGACGACGGCCACTCGGCCACGCTGCACCATGGGGCCGTCGTGATCGCCGCGATCACCAGTTGCACCAACACGAGCAACCCCAGCGTGATGGTGGCCGCGGGTCTCGTCGCGCGGAAGGCCGTGCAGAAGGGACTTGCCACGAAGCCATGGGTGAAGACGAGCCTCGCCCCTGGATCGCGGGTTGTCACCGACTATCTCGAGCGGTCGGGCCTCGACAAGGATCTCGACGCCCTGGGGTTCGAGACGGTGGGCTACGGCTGCACCACCTGCATCGGCAACTCGGGACCATTGCCCGACGCGGTCGCGAAGGCCGTCACCGATGGCGACCTTGTGGCGGCCGCCGTGCTCTCCGGCAACCGCAACTTCGAGGGCCGCGTGAATCCGCTCGTGAAGGCCAACTGGCTGGCGAGTCCGCCGCTCGTCGTGGCCTACGCCGTCGCCGGCACCACCGACATCGATCTGGCCACCGAGCCGCTCGGGACCGGCAAGGACGGGAAGCCCGTCTATCTCAAGGACATTTGGCCGACCGCCGAGGAAGTGCGGCAGACGGTGGCGGCGAGCGTGCAGCCGGAGCAGTTCCAGGCGCGGTATGGCAACGTCTGGCAGTCGAACCCGCGGTGGAATGCGGTGCCGACGAGCACGGGAGAGTTGTACGACTGGCAGGCGACGAGCACCTACATCCAGGAGCCGCCGTTCCTTGCCGACCTCACGCTCGAGCCGAAGCCGCCGCAGAGCGTGCACGCGGCGCGGGTGCTCTTGGCGCTCGGCGACAGTGTGACCACCGACCACATCTCACCGGCTGGCAGCATCGCCAAGACGAGCCCTGCCGGCACGTATCTGATCGATCACGGCGTGCCGCCGGTGGACTTCAACAGCTACGGCGCCCGCCGCGGCAACGATCGGGTTATGACCCGCGGCACGTTCGCCAACATCCGGATCCGCAATCTGCTCGTGCCCGGCGTCGAAGGGGGCGTGACGCGGCTCCTGCCCGGCGCCGAGGTGATGCCCGTCTACGACGCGGCCATGAAATATCGCGAGCAGGGCACGCCCCTCGTGGTGCTCGCCGGCACCGAATACGGCACGGGCAGCTCCCGCGACTGGGCGGCCAAGGGCACGATGCTACTCGGCGTGCGGGCCGTGCTCGCGGCGAGCTTCGAGCGGATTCATCGCTCCAATCTCGTGGGGATGGGCGTGTTGCCGCTCGTGCTGCCCGAACCGTGGCAGCAGTTCGGCCTCACGGGCGAGGAGACGTTCGACATCCCGTTCGACGGGCTGGCGCCGCGGGCGACGGTGGTCGTGAAGGCCACGGCCCCGAACGGGAGCGTCAAGGAGATTCCGTGCCTCGTGCGGATCGACACGCCGGTGGAACTCGATCAGTTCCGCTCCGGCGGCATCCTGCCGTTCGTGCTGCGGAAGCTGATGACGAAATGAATCCGGCATCCGGCCGTTCTGCTTCCGTAATTGGCGCGACCGGCGCGAGCCGCAGGGCTTGCGGCGACGGCACAGCATGACGGCCCGCGGTTTTCCGCGAGCACGAGGAGCGGTGCGGCCGGCGCCGGGACGAGCCGGCGCCCGGAAATCACGTCGGGCCCCGTGCGGCGTGGGTCTGATTCCCGTATAGTGCGGCCGACGCCGGGCGGACACGGCGAGTCGTGAGGGGATTCATATCGTGGCAACGGTCGACATGGGGCTCCGCGAGGCGGTGGCCGGCGGGCAGACGGGCGGGACGAGCGACGTGCGTGACCGGCCCGGGGCTCATTCGCGGCTGTCTATCACGCGGCTCGTGCTGGAGGAATTGGAGAGGGTCGCCCCGCCGGAAGGCCGTTCCCGGCTCACGCCGCGTGGTGCCTTCGCCGACGCCGGCATCGACGAGCCTCGCTTCCTCGACGCCGTCGCTCGCATCGAGGGCCGCTATCAGATGCGGTTTCATGCCGACTGGCTCCGCGACGTCGATTCCTGCGACGATCTGGTCGATTGTATCGCCGCCCACATGTTCGACGCGGTCGACCGGGCGGGAACGCCGGCGGCGCCGCGGCGAGTCTCGGCTCCGCCCGCCGCCCGTCGGGCGGAGGCCCGCCGGGCCCTGCAGCCATCCGGAACCGGCGATCTGTCCGGCACCCCTCCCCTCGATACCGCCGATCCGTTTCCCGAATGCCGCGCCCTCGAGGATCGCCTCGCGGGGCTGGCCGCAGCCGGCCTCGAGAACCCGTTCCTGCTCGCCAACGAGTCGGTGCAGGGCCGCATGGCCCGCATCGCCGGCCGCGAGGTGGTGAGCTACACGAGCTTCGACTACCTCGGCCTCGCCGGCCACCCTGACGTGGCCCGGGCCGCCAAGGAGGCGATCGACCGCTTCGGCTGCAGCGCATCGGCCAGCCGGATGGTGGGGGGTAACAATTCGATTCTGGAGTCGCTCGACCGGGAGCTCGCCGCCTTCATCGGCACGGAGCGGGCCGTCGTGTTTCCATGCGGCTACGGCACCAACGCATCGCTCTTCGGTCATCTCTTCGGCGCAGAAGACCTGATCCTCTACGACGAACTGGCCCACAACAGCATCATGCAGGGGGCGACGGCGTCCCAGGCTGGCAAGCGGTCGTTTCGCCACAACGATCACCATCAACTCGATGGCCTGCTTCGCGACCTCCGCGGCCAGTACCGCCGGGTCGTGGTCGCGATCGAGGGCGTCTACAGCATGGACGGTGACTACCCCGATCTGCCGGCCTTCATCGAGGTGAAGAAGCGGCACGACGCCCTGCTTTACGTGGACGAGGCCCACTCGATCGGCACGATGGGCCCGGGCGGCCGTGGCATCTGCGACTACTTCTCGGTCGATCCGGCGGATGGCGATCTGTGGATGGGCACGATCAGCAAGGCCCTCGGCTCGGGAGGCGGCTACCTCGCGGGCTCTGAGCGGCTCATCAGCTACCTCGGCTGTACGACGCCGGCCTTCGTGTTTTCGACCGCCTGCTCCCCGCCGAATGCGGCCGCCGCCCTCGAGGGGCTGCGGGTGATCGGTCGCGAACCGTGGCGGGTGACCGTGCTCCGGGAGCGGTCGGAGCTGTTCCTCAAGCTCTGCCTCGATGCCGGTCTCGACACGGGCACCAGCGGCGATACGCCGGTGATTCCGGTGATCCTCGGCAGCTCGGCCCGCGCGATTCAGGTGTCGCAGTTGCTGCTCGAACGGGGCATCAATGCCCGCCCGATTCTCTATCCCGCGGTTCGCGAGTCGGCCGCCCGGGTGCGGTTTTTCCTCACGAGCGAGCACACCGAGGAGCAGATCGTGCGGACGGTCGAGGCGCTCGCCGACGTCGTCGCCGCCACGGCATAGCCGAAGACGCCGTCTCGAAGCAGCGGCTGGCGGCGGACGACCTCGTCGGTCACCACGAGCAACGCCGGCAGGAAGACGAGTTCTGCGATCGTGGCCGCGGCGACGGCGGCACAGGCCAGCATGCCGAATCCGGCCAGTGACGGCACGCTGCTGGCCGTCACGCAGGCGAAGCCCACGGCGAGCACCAGGCCGCCGATCACCACCGCGTTGCCCGTCTCGGCCACCGCGCGGCGGACGGCCGTGGTGATCGAGACGCCTTCTCGGCGGTGGCGGGTGACCGCCGAGAGCACGTGCACGGTGTCGTCGACGGCGAGTCCCAGGCAGACGTTGAACACGATCACGGTCGCCGGGTCGAGGGCCCGACCGGTGGCGACGATCAGTGCGCCGATCACGGTCAGCGGGAAGACGTTGGGGATCAGGCTCACGATTCCTGCCAATGGCGACCGGAACGCCACGGCGAGGATCAGCCCGATGATCGCCACCTCTACCAGCAGACTCGAGCCGAGATCGCGGACCAACTGCCGGATGTTGCGGGCCGACACCACCGACATCCCGGCCAGGTCGAACCGCCAGCCCGGGTGGTCGCGCCGCAGGGCCGCGAGACCATCGTCGACCCGGCCGTAGACCGCGTCGAGCTGCCGTGATCCGAGATCGGCCACGCGGGCCCGCACAAGCGTCAGCCGTTGGTCGGGGGCCACGAGATCGGCGACGTCTCCCGCATCGAGCCGCCGTCGCGCCCGCGCCGGCAGCGAGGCGGCGACACTCGACAGCGAGATCGCCCGCGAAATGCCCTCCGCCTCGGCGAGCACGCCATGCACGCCGTCGAGCGCGGTGAGCACTGCATCGTCGCGCCAGTCGATGCCCTCCGGCCAGCCCACCACCACGTCCACGCCCATCGCGCCGCCGAAGTCCCGGTCGACGGCCGCGAGGGCCGCGGCTGCCGGCGCGCCGCGAGGCAGGGAATCGACCACGCGGTTGTCGGCGTCGAGTCCCGAGCCGACGAGCCCCAGCAGGAGCGTGGCCGCGCAGGCCACCGCGACCAGCGGCCGGGCATGCCGTACGGAAAACGCCGCCAGCGTGCCGGCCAGCCTGCCGGCCAGCCGCGAGGAGCGGCCCAGCCTCAGGCCGCTGCAGAAACCGGTCGAGGCGATCAGCGGCGTGAGCAGCGTGACGGCGAGGAAGCTGGCGAGCGCCCCGATGGCGGCGGTCAGGCCGAAGATCCGCACGGCGTCGATCCGGGCCGCTGCGAGCGAGGCGAAGCCGATCGCCGTGACCAGGCTCGTCAGGCCGCAGGCCCGGCCGACGCGGGCGACGGCCCCGGTGGAGGCGGCCAGTGGATCGAGGCCGCGACGAGTGCTGCGGCGCATGTCTTCGATGAAGTGAATCGAGTCGCAGGTGCCGACGACGAGAGCCAGCGAGGGGACGACGCTCGTGAGAATGTTCACGGGCGCGCCGACGATCCCCAGGCAACCGAGCGCCCAGAGGGCGCCGACGGCCGGGGGCACGCAGGCGACCACCGTCGATCGCAGGCTGCGAGCCACGACAGCCGAGAGCACGACGGCGAGCGTCAAACCGAGTGAATTGAAGATCAGCATGTCGCGGCGGAGCGCCTCCGCCGCCTGCTCCCGCAGGGCCGGCAGGCCCGTGAGCTCGAGCCGCAGTCGCCGGCACTCCCGTCGGGCGGCGGCCAGCGTGGTCTCCAGCCGGTCGATCACCTGCGGCAGGAGCGGCGGCCGATCGGCATTCGGCGCGAGCCGCACGAGCACGAGCGACGAGGTGGCGTCGGCCGAGAGGAGATGTCCGGCCACCAGCGGATGGTTCGCCGCCCGCTCTCGGGCCGCCGCGCGTGCGGCAGTGTCGAGCCCGCCGGTCGTCCGCGGAACCACCGGCAGCACGGCACCGGCCGCTCCCTGCCGCCGCACGTCGAAGATCGACCGCACCTCGTCGACGCCGGCGACGCTCCTCAACCGCCCGACCACGGCCTGCAGTTCCGCGAGCGGTTCGGCATCGAAGAGGTCGCCGGACGTGGCCTTGACCTGCACGATGCAGTCGCGGTCGGGGGCACCGAACAGGGCGGCCACCTCGTCGAGGAGCCGGAAGTCCACACGGGCATCCCGCACGAGCGAGCGGAGGTCGTCGTCGATCCGCAGCCGCGTGATGCCGACGACGGCGAGGGCCGTGAGCAGGGCGGCTGCCAGCCAGCCGAACGTGCGCGAACGACCGGCCGTCGGCCTCACGAACCCGGCATCGAGGTCGGGGCCGCATCCGCCCGCCCCGGGGTCTCGGGCTCCGCCAGCAGGTGCCGCTCCGCCGGGTCCACGATCCAGCCCCGACAGCTCTCCGTGCCGCAGCGACACGGGATCGCCGCGTCGGCGGGCCAGCAGTAGTCGATCGAGAGCTCCTCCCCCGGCTTGATCGGACGGATCGTTTGCACCCACAAGCGGTCTTCCTGCGCCTCGCTGTCCTCGTCGAACCAGTAGAAAAGCTCGCAGTTCGGGTCGCAACTGTGGTTCACGAATCGGAACGGCGGGGCCGGCTCGAGCAGCCTGCTGCTCGGCAATTCCATGACGTAGCTGGAATCCTCGGGGTGGTCGTCGAGAATCTCGCCGTGAATCTCCCCGAGCACGAGGCCGGCGGCGAGCTTTCGCCTGGCGAACACGCCGCGGCCGACGGGGGTCGAGTCGATGAGGATCAGGTCTCCGAGTTCGTGCTGGGCGGGATCGCGGTGGCGGGTAGGCTGAAGGCTGGTCGTCGCGTCGTGGGACATACACTCCTGCGGAGTCGGGTGCTGCGGAACATCGAGCTGCAGAGCGTCGAGTCGGAGAATCTACAGAGCATGAGCGAAGCCGGTCAACGGACGCGAGTTTGGATCGCGCTGCTCCTCGGTTGCGGCTGGGCGGTCGCGCTGGTTCGTGTCCCGACGGCGCTGGCCGACACTCCGGCGCAGGCGGCTGCCGACTGTCGGCTGCGGATCGTCTGCTTCAACGTCGAGAACCTGGCCGCGCCCGGCGAGCGAACCCGGCTGACGCGGTTCCGGTTCGAGCCGGCCCGGCGCCGGCACGTCGAGCGGGTGGCCGCCGTGCTCGAGGCGCTCGCCCCCGACATTGTCGTGCTGCCGGAGGTCGTGTCGCGGGAGTCGGTGGACGCGATCGCGGAGCTGCTCCGCGCGAAGGGGCTCCATGGCTATCGCGGCTGGCACATCGAAGGCAGCGATGCCTTCACGGGCTTCGACGTCGCGATCCTGTCGCGGATCGATCCAGACGAGATCGACGGCCGGCGGATCCGGATTCTCGTGCCCGAGAAGCGGAAGAAGGGGGCGGCTCCCGCGGCGGCCGCGGCCGACGACTGGCTCCGGGAGCCCTACGTCGTGCGGACTGCGGCAGGGGCCGAGGAGCAGGAAGAGGCGGTGCTCCAGCGGCACGCGCTGGCGTTGTTCACGGTCTGCGGCTGCAAGCTGGGCGTGCTCGGCCTGCACCTCAAGAGCAATCCCTCCGACGCCGCCGCCAACGCCCAGCGGACGGCCGAGATACGAATCGCCCGTGACATCATCCGCCGGGAGATCGTGGCCCGCGGCTACCTGCCGATCGTGCTGGGCGATCTCAACGACTACGATCCCGATGTGCCGATGGCCGATGGCGTCCGCACGACACAGACGACGGTGATCCGGGATCTGAAGAACTACGATCCAGAGCGGCCCGGGCCGGAGCTGGTGAACGCCGCCGGATTGATGCCGCGGGTGGCGGATCGCTACACGTCGCACTGGGACTTCAACGAGAACGGCGCGGCCGACGGCGACGACGTCTTCACGATGATCGACCACATCCTCCTCCCGCGGGAGCTCGAACCGGCGGTCACGCGGGCGTTCATCTGCCATGCGACCGACCTCGACGTCTCGGACCACTTTCCGGTGGTCGTGGACCTGGATCTGTCTCGCAGCCAGGTCACGCCCGTCTCACCGTAGGCCCGTCACTCCGCGACGGGCTGCCCGTTGCGGAGCAACGGGCCTACGATGACGAGCGTACGGACTACGGGCATTGCAGCTACGGACGCGCGGCCAACTCGTCGCGGACCCGCTCGAGCAGCTTTTTCGTGGCGACAATGCCCTCGGGCTCGGGAAGGGCTTTGCCCTCGTATTCGATCCCCACCCAGCCCGAGTAGCCGGCGTCGAGCACGATTTTCATCATCCGGCGGTAGTCGGTCCGCACCTCGTTGCCCTCGGCATCGAACTCGTGGCTCTTGGCACTCACGCCCTTGGCGAAGGGCATCAGCTCCTCCATCCCCCGATAGCGGTCGTAGTCGTGGAAGTTGCCGAAGTCGGGCAGCGTGCCGCAGTTGGGCCGATCAACGAGCTTCATCACGCCCGCCAGCCAGCCGCCGTTGCTGGAGAGTCCGCCGTGGTTTTCCACGATCACGTTCATCTGCATCTGGGCGGCGTAATCGGACAGCCGCGTGAGCCCGTCGGCAGCCAGCTTCTGCTGCTCCTCGAAATCCCCGCTGCTGGCCGCGTTGACGCGGATCGCATGGCAGCCGAGCCGCTTGGCCGCCTCCACCCACGGGAAGTGGTTCTCGATCGCCTGGGTGCGGGCCTTCTCGTCGGGGTCACCGAGGTTGCCGAGTCCGTCGCACATGATGAGCACGTTCGTCACGCCCTCGTCGGCGGCGCGGGTGGCCAGTTCGGCGAGGTAGTCGCCGTCGCGGGCCTTGTCCTTGAAGAACGAGTTGACGTACTCGACGGCGTCGATGCCGAACTGCTGCTTGGCGGTCCGCGGAAAATCCAGGTTGTCGAGCTTGCCCGTGAAGAGCATCTTGTGCAGCGACCACTCGGCGAGCGAAATGCGGAACGCAAGAGGCTTCGCCGTGGTCTCGGCCGCCGCCCGGGCGATCCCGGATCCCAGGATGGCGGCCGAGGCTGCCAGGAAGCCCCGCCGCGTCGGCCCGAGCACCGTCCCGTGAGCCGACGCTGGCCCGCCGTTCGCCATTCGCTCGCTCATGTCACCGCCTCCTCTGCCTCACGTTGCAGGTAATCCCGCGGACGATACCAGGCCAGCACGGGCACCAGCAGCACCGTGGCGGCCGCCATGCATCCCGCGAAGAACCAATAATACCGTTCGCCGGTGAGAGTGGAATGGCCGGCGGCGTCCTTCGTGGCCATGTTGACGGCTGCGGTGAACAGGTTGCCCAGCGAAATGCTCAAAAGGTAGAGGCTCATGATGAACGACTTCATCTGGGGCGGAGCCTGGGTGTAGCTGAATTCGAGGCAGGTGATCGACACCAGCACCTCCGCGGCCGTGATCACGACATACGCCAGGAGTTGCCAGCCGACCGAAGGCCAGCGGGCCGCATCCGGCCCCGCCTGGAGGGCGGCGATCCGGGCGGCCTCCGCATCGATCAGCCGCTCCGCGTAGGCCGAAACGGCGAAGGCGACCGTGGCTAGCGCGAATCCGGCCAGGATTCGCCGTAGCGGCGTGAAGGCGACGACGCGGCCAACGGCCGGGTAGATGACGAGGCCGAAGAGCGGGATGAAGAGCAGCACGAGGAGCGGGTTGACGGCCTGGATCTGGCTCTCAAGCCACTCGATGCCGAGGAACCGCCGGTCCATGCGGGCCGCCTGTTGCACCCATGCACCCCCCGACTGGTCGAACAGCGACCAGAAGACGGCGACGAGCAGGTAGAGCGGAACGAGCCGGCCGATCGCTCCGAGCCCTTCCGGGCTGAACGTCTCCCGGATGGCCGACATGCCCCGGGGAGGCACGTGCACGAACCGGTGCCTCCCCAGCCAGAACACCAGCGTGGCGACGGCCATCAGAATGCCCGGCACGCCGAAGGCCCACCCCGCCCCCGCCCTCTGGAGCAGCCAGGGGGTGAGCAGCGTCGAGAAGAACGAGCCGAAGTTGATCGCAAAATAAAACCAGCCGAACACCCGCTCGAGCAGGTGCTTGTTGGATTGACCGAACTGGTCGCCGACATGGGCCGAGACGCAGGGCTTGATACCTCCTGAACCGACCGCGATCAGTGCCAGTCCGGCAAGCAGCCAGCCGCGTGGGGAGAGCGTGGCCTCCAGGAACGGGCCCGGCATGTCCATCAGTGCGAGGCAGAGATGGCCCACGCAGTAGACGAGCGAGAGGAGCAGGATCGTGAGATACTTGCCCAGGAAGGCGTCGGCGATGATGCCGCCGATCAGCGGAAACAGATAGGCGCTGGCCACGAACAGGTGCATCCACTCCCGCGACTCCGTCTCCGTCATGAAGTCGGGCCGGCCGGTCGCCGAGAGCAGGTGCTGGGTCATGAAGACGACGAGAATCGTCTTCATCCCGTAAAACGAGAAGCGTTCGGCGGCCTCGTTGCCGACGATGAAGGGGATGCCGGGCGGCATCCGTGTGGTGGCGGCCGGCTGGGTGCGGTAGGGATGCGGCGAAGAAGCCATGCCAGACCCGGCGTGAATGGTCGAGGGCCTGTCAGCATGGCCGATCGGCTGCGATAAAGGCAACAGATCCCGGCGGTTCATCGCGGACAGCGTGACGCGAGATCCGGTTCAACAGGAGCTTCGGCGCATGCCGCCCACCTCGTCCCGCCTGCTCGTGATCGCGATCGACCGGCTGCCCGCCTGGATCCTGCCGCCGTACGGCGCGACCTGGGTGGCGATGCCGACGCTGACGACCCTCGCTGGGCGGGGCGTCGTGTTCGAGCGGGTCATCGCCCCGACGGACGATGCCCAGGCCACGCTGATCGACCTCATCGGGGGCGTGGAGGGAGCGCATGTCGTGACCGACGACCGACGGCTGGAGGCGGCCGATCCGGCCGCAGCATCGGCCGCGGCCGATCCCGAGGCGACCGCGCTTGCGAGGCTGTTCGCGGCGGCGGCCGATGCGGTGGCCCGCGGCGAGCAGCGTATCGTCGTGCACGCCACGGCGCTCGGCATCACCTGGGATGCGCCAGAGGATTTCGTCGCCGCCTATCTCGATCCCGATGATCCGCCGCCGCCGGCCGGCGCGGCCGTGCCCGACTTCGTGGCCACGGCCGACACCGATCCCGACCGGCTCGTGGGCATCCGCCATGTGTTCGCAGCGCAACTGACGCTCCTCGATCGCTGCCTCGCCGCCCTGCTCGATGCGGCTGGGGACGGGCCCTGGACCGTGCTCATGGTCGGCCTGCGCGGCATCGGTCTCGGCCTGCACGGCCGGGTCGGGCCGGGCGTGATGCCGCCGTATGGCGAGATCGTTCACCTGCCGGCCATTCTCGTCGATGCCGCGGGACGCATGGCCGCCCAGCGCTGGGGCCGACTCGTCACGCCCGCCGATCTGGGGGCGACGCTCCGCGAGCTCGTCGTGGGGACGGCGGCCGCAGGAACACCCGTGCCCGGGCAGGGAGCGAGTCTGGCGAAGCTCTTCGACGACTGGTCGCCGGCGGGCCGCGACCGAGTGATCGTGACGACCCGCGGCGGCACCGCGATCGTCACCCAGGGCTGGCAGGCGATCGCTCCGGCGGGGCCGTCTGATGGAGCGACGGCACCGGCCGACATGCGGCTCTACGCGAAGCCGGACGACTTCTTCGAGCTGTGCGACGTCGCCGATCGGTGTCCGGAGGTCGTGGACGAACTCGCCGTGCTGCTCGCGGCGGTCGCCGCCGGGGATCTGCCCCGGGCCGCGACGGCCCCGCTCTCCCCAGCCGCCGAGCAGGGGCACGGGTAGGTTTTTCGGGGCCAAAAAACGCTTTGCCCGGCGTCCGCCGTCCCGCTACCATCCGCCCCCCGCCCGTCGGCAGTCGCCGGCGGATGCGGGATGGCCGACCCTGCGTCTGCCCGAACCCTGATCGTCAACATGCACCTGGGTGGCTGGCTCGTGTCGTCGTGCGCTCGCATCATGCTGCCGTCGTGGCGACTGCTCGCTGCTGCGCTCGTCGCGGGGTGGCTGTCGCCGGCGGCGTTCGCCATCGATCTGGCGTCGGCCATCGCACCGCCGGTTCCGCCGGTCGCGGATGGCCGGCCGCTGACGGTGCGAATCACGTGGGGTGGCGGCCAGCCGCGGGCCTGGACCGGCCGGATCGCGATCGTCGATGCGTCGGCTGCCGCGGAGCCCGTGCCGTGGCGGACGCTGTCGGTCGAGCCGGATGCCGCCGCGTTCGCGCACGAGCAGGCCAACGCGATCGAGGTGCATCAGCCGCGGCCGATCACGAGCGACGGCATCGAGTTGTCCGCCCGCGACTTTCGCGGCCGCAGGCTCGTCGCGACCCTTCGGCCCGTCGGAGCGACCACCGCACCGATCGCCATCGACGTGCCGCTCGCCGATCTGCTCGGCAAGCCGGTGTCGGAGCCGCTGGACGACGCAGGCAATCGATTCACCGCCAAGATCGCCTCCGGCGACATGCTGCGGGTGACGCTCGGAGATGCGGTCGGTGATCCTGCGGCGATGTCCCGTGAGGTGGTGCGGCGGCCGGGTGATCGCGTGCGGATGACCGTCGCGCCGCTGCTGATGGCGAAGGCCGACAGCGGCCTGCCCGTGGTGCTTGCGATGCGGCTGAAGCCGACCGGAGAAGGGGCCCAGGTCGCCGCCCAGGAGACCGTTCTGACGCCGCTGGAAGTCGATGCAACGGCGGCGGGGCCGCAGCCCATTCGCTATCAGTCCGTCACGTTCGACGTCGTGCTGCCGTCGGTGGAAGGCGCCTACGAGATCGAGCTCGAGGCGATGGAGCGGAGCAGCCTGCGGTGGACGAGGCCGCTGGCGAGCCGCACGGTGCAGATCGTCGCGATCGCCGACACGGTGGCCGACGGACCCGCGACCGCCGAGTGGAAGGTTCTCTACGAACTCGATCCCGGCAGCCCGAAGCTCCATGAGCGGCTGCGCCGGCTGCCCGGCATGGGGCTGCCGAGCATGCCGTTGCCCGCGGTGCCCCTGCCGTCGATGTCGCTGCCTGCGATGTCGCTGCCCTCGATTCCACGGCCGAGCGTGCCGCTCCCGAAACTGCCGGCCGTGCCGGTGCCGAGCGTGCCATCGCTGTCGTCGATGGTGCCGCGGCTGGGCGGCCTCCTGGCGGTTGGTCACAGCCGGGTCGAGCCGCATCCTCTCGGGCCGATGCTGCGGCTGCCGCCGGGAGACGAGTCGGGCAGGCCGAGCTGGGAGGGCGTGGTCGTGGCGAATGCGGAGCCGGGGCGGCCGCACGTGGTCGAGATCGAGTTTCCATCGGATCAGGATGCGGCGGTCGGCGTGGCCGTGGTGGAGCCCGACGCCGCCGGTGCGAAGGTGGTGTGCCGGCATGCAGGCGGCTTTCACGTCCGCCGTGCCCCAGGTGCCTCCCGCCTTGGCACCTATCGCTTCGCCTTCTGGCCGACGACTCGCCAGCCCCTCCTCGTGATTGCGAATGCGGAGCGAGGGGCGGCCCTCTTCGGCCGCGTGCGGGTGCTGGCCGGGCCGGCGCGGCTCCCTGTCGCGGAGGCCTCGGCTCTCGGTGGCGGCCGGCGGCTTCAGGCGTATGTCTCCGACCCTGCGCTCTCCGAGTTCGGCGGCCGTGACCGGACGGTGCGCGACGGTGCGGGCGCGGTGTCTGACTGGCGGAGTCACTTCGAGGCGACGCAGCATCTCGTCGAGCACCTGCGGGCCCGGTCCGCGGCCGGTGCGGTCGTGACGGTGTATGCGGAGGGCGCGGCCACCTGGCCATCGGCCGCACTGCGGCAGGCGCCGCGGTGGGGCAGCGGGACGGCGGCCGACACGGGCCTCGATCCGGCGCCGAAGGATCTGCTCGAACTCCTCTGCCGCAGCTGCGGCCGCGAGGGGCTGCGGCTGCTGCCGGCCGTCGTATTCGATGCACCGCTGCCGGCGGTGGAGGCCGTGCTGGCTCGGGGTGGAACCGATGCGACGGGCATCCTCTGCGTGGGGCGTGATGGCCGCCCGCGGCGGACGTCGGATCACGGCGGCTTGCACTACAACATTCTCGATCCGCGGGTGCAGGATGCGGTCGCCGAGGTCGTGGCGGAGGTCGTCGGCCGGACTCGCGACGCAGCTGCCGTGGACGGCCTGGCCGTTGTGCTCACGAGCACCGGGTGGCTGCACCTGCCCGGCGTGGCCTGGGGGCTCGACGATGCGACGTTCACCCGCTTTCTCGCCGACATGAAGCTCGAAGAACCGCCCGCCGCCGCCAATCGGTTCGCCGCGCGGGCGGCGGTCGTCGAGGGCCCGCTGCGGGCGGAGTGGCTCGAGTGGCGGTCTGCCCGGACGACGGCATTCTGGAAGCGGCTGGCCGATGTCGTCGCGCAGGGGAGCGTGGATCGCCCGGCCCGCACGCTTGCCGTCATTCCCACGACGCTGCTCTCCAGCGGCGAGCTCGCCGCCCGGTTTCGCCCGACGTTGGCGGCCGAGTCGCATCCGGGGGACGTGCTCCGCGAGATCGCCTTCGAGCCGGCGCGATTCGCGACCGACCCACGGGTCGTCTACGTCGTTCCGCAGGTCCGCAGCAGTGGCGCGAGCCTCGCCGCCGATTCGGCCACGGCCGCGGCGAATCTCGCGCTCGCAGCCCCTGTGTCGCCCCGGCGCGGGGCCGTGCTGTTTGGCGAGCCGCGGCTGCTCGACCTCGCCGATGTCGTCTCTCACGGGCCATTCAGCAGCGCCGTGGTGAGTGGTCCGGTGCGGATCGACGCGGCCGCCACGTTCGCCGAGCAGGATCGTAGTCTCGCCGAGGCCCATGTCGCCGCGGATCTCGGCGTCGTGTTCGATGCCGGGCTCGTGCGGTCGCTGCCGGCAGAGCCGTGGGTGAGTCGTCAGGCGGTGGAGGCGCTGCCGGCGGAGCCATTCGAAATCATGGGAGGGGCGCCGGCTCCGTTGGTCGTCCGCAGCAGGCAGGTGGGCGGCCGAACCTGGCTGCACGTCGTCAACGGGGCGGCTTCTCCGCTGACGGCGACCGTGGCGATCGACCGCCAGCCGCTCGGCGTCGTGGATGCCGTGACGGGCACGCGACTGCCGCTTGCGGGCACGACCGTCACGGTGCCGGTCGAGGCCTGGGGCATGCGCGGGCTGTGGGTGGAAGGATCCGTGCGGGTGACGGCGGCGCAGATCGGGTACGAGCCGGCGGTGCATGAGGCGATCGTGACCCGCGTGGCGCAGCTGAAGGACCGGCGAAAGACGCTCGAGATGCCTGTGCCGATCGACGTGCTCGACAACCCGAGCTTTGAACTGGGGAGCGACGTGTCCTCGTCCGGTGCGACGCGGCCGAGCCTGCCGGGCTGGGAGATCGTGGAGGCCCGCCGGGGCTTGCTCGAGGTGGTTGCCGGACGGGAGCCGCAGGGCGGTCGGGCCGCAAGCTTCACGTCGGCGAATGGGCTCTCGACGCTCCGCAGCAATCCGTTCACGCGGCCGGCCTCGGGAAGGTTGAGCATCGCGGCGTGGCTGCGGATCAGGGAGGGCGACTCACAGCCGCCGCTGCGGATCGCGCTCGAGGGCGACGAGAATGGTCGCGAATTTTACCGGTTCGCCGCGATCGGCGGCCTGGCGGGCGGGCGGCCCCTCGGAACCCAGTGGACCCAGTTCGTCCTGCAAGTTGACGACCTGTCCGATGCCGGCCTGAAATCCCTGCGGGTGCGGTTCGACCTGCTCGGGCCGGGCACCGTGGAGATCGACGAGGTGCGGCTCTTCGATCTGGCATTCGACGAGTCGCAACGGGTGCAGTTGACGCGGATGCTCACCGTGCTCGATCAGCGACTCGCCGCGGGCGACGTCGGCGGCTGTCTCGTCGATCTGGCCGGGCACTGGCCCCGGTATCTGGAGGCGTTCGTCCCCGAGCAGGCGGCGGTCGAGGCGGCGGCGCAGGAAGCCGCGGCGGCGAAGGCTGCGATGGGCCGCCCCGCCAAAACGAAGTGGTGGAAGTGACGGCTGGTCGCGGCACGGAGCATCGCCCCGCGCGACACGTCAGCCCGGCGGCCAGCCCAGCCGGCGGCCGCCCAGCAGATGCACGTGCAGGTGATCGACCGACTGACCGCCGTCGGGCCCGCAGTTGACGACGAGCCGGTACCCCGACTCGAGGCCGAGCCGCCGGGCCAACTGCGTGGCCACCACAACGAGGTGCCCGAGCAGTGCCGTGTCATCGACCGTGACCCCGGCCAGCGACTCGAGTGGCCGCTTCGGAATCACGAGCACGTGCACGGGCGCCTGTGGCGCGACGTCGTGGAAGGCGAGACAGAGATCGTCGTCATGTTCGATCCGCGCGGGAATCTCGCCGCGGATGATCCTGGCGAAGACGGTGTCAGCCATCGGTCGGTTCGGGGGCCGTCGTCTCGGCCTTCTTCCGCGATCGCCGCCGTGGCGTGCGGGGCAGGGCCCACTCCTTCGTCAGTGCCTCGAAGACCTCGGGCGTCTCGTAGCGCACGATGTTCCGGCCCTCGGGCATCGGCCCGACGAGCGAGCGGAACACGGGGGCCCCGCGGAGCGCGAGATCCGTGCTGCAGTCGTCCGAGCCCACCTGGAGATGCGTCCGCAGGATCGCTTCGGGGGAATCGAAGTCGTGGATGACAAGTTCGCCATCGGCGGCACGGGTGACGAGCCGCCAGGTATCTTTCGCCATGCGATCAGGTGCTCCGGTCAGCGGTGCGACGGCCGGCCAGGTCGTCGCTCGGGTTCGCTGGTCTTGGTTGATTCGGCCGCCGGACGGTCGGGGGGCGAATGCCCGAAGGCCGGACGGTGCGGCCGGCATCGTGGGCGGCATTGGCATCCTGTGCCTATCCGCTACGAGCGGCAGAGCCGGACCCGTGCCGTTCGCCGTGGATGCCGGGTGCCGCTTGAGCCTCTGCAGGGCGCCGCCTACACTCGTCCCCGGAGGGTAAGCGAATGGCTAGCGGTCTGACTCGAAATCTTGACGATGGGCCGCGGCGGGGGAGTTTCTGACGGCCGCTTTCCTGCGGTTTCTGTCGGAAAAAAGCCCCTTTTCGCACGCGGAAAGAGCCGTTTTCAAGCCGCCCCGCCTCGCCGGCCGATTTTGCGTTTCGCCCGTGTTTGTCCTAGAGTGTCCGTCGGCAAATGTGCGCAAATGTGCGCAGGGACGGGCGGTCTGACTTCGCAATCGGGAGAGGAATGAGCGATGGCCCAGGCGAACGGTCGTGACGTGTTTGAGGGTGGCGCGATGGCCTTCACGGAGGCCCGCATCGAGCAAGCCCGCCGCCTCGTGTGCGATGGCGAACTGCCAACCGACGGCACGGGCCGCCGCAGTTGGCGCGACGAGGGATGCCGCGGCCTCGTGCTCGTGGTGAACCAGCGGAGCGGGTCGGCGGTGCTCTACTTCCAGGGCACGGTGAACGGGCGGACGGTCCGCCGGGCCATCGGCGACGCGGAGAACGTCCGCCTGGAGGAAGCCCGCCGGGCGGTCGGCCGGCTGCGGTATGACCGCTCGGCCGCGGGGGCCCTCGCTCCGCGCCCCGACGAGCCCGCAGAGGCCGAGTCGCCGACGGTGGGCTCCGTGGTGGGCGAGATGCTCGATGCCCACGAGGCGGGCCGCTGGTTGCCTGGGACGCGATCCCGTGTGCCGCTGCCTCGAACGATGAAGTTTTACCGCGACCTACGGAAAGCCCGGCTCGCCGAGCACGAGGGCCTGTCGCTTGTGGAGTTTGCCGGCAAGCTGCCGGCGGTCTACGCGGCGATGCGGGCAGAGGCACCGATCCAGGCGAATCGGGTTCTACAACTTGTGCGGAACCTCTACGGGTACGCTGCGGATCGCGGGCTGTGGACCGCTGCGAATCCTGCTGTCGGCACGTCGAAAACCGACCGCCTGACCCGGACGGCAGAGCGGGCCCGGACCCGTATCCTCACGGATGCCGAGTGGCGGCGGCTCGAAAAGGCGATGGCCGCGGACGTGCCGGTGTGGCGCGACCTGTTTTCGATCAGCCTTCACACGCTGCAACGGATGGGGGCCTGCCGGCATATGCGGTGGTCCGACCTGACTTTGACCGGCAAGGGTGCGGAGTGGCGCATCCCCGCGGAATGGATGAAGGGCCGTCGGCACGGGCACGTGGTTCCGTTGGCCGAGCTGCCGGCGGCGTTGGCGATCCTCCGGGCCCGCCGGAAGGCGGTGCCGAAGTCTTGCCCGTGGGTGTTCCCGGGAGCCGACGGCGAGCCGATCCGCAATCACGACAAGGCGTGGAAGCGACTCCTGGAGGCCGCCGCCCTCTGGCATGAGGACGCTGAGCAGCGGCCCCGCCCGCACGACCTGCGCCGCACGGGCGGCGCTCGGATGACCGCGGCCGGCGTTCCTCTCCAGACCGTGACGCGCGCCCTGGGCGACGCGGCGAGTAGCGCGGCGATGGTCGCTCGAACCTATGCACAGGTTTCCGACGCTGCCCTCCGCGATGCTTTCGCCGCTACCGCGGGCCGTGCTCGCCGGCGTGGCAAGCGGTAATGCCCTGCCGTGGAGGCGGGCAGTAAAACACGTCCTTCGATAACTGGACGGGTCTGGGGATGGCCGCTACATTCGCGCGTAGCTGGCAAACGTCCTAGCTAGCAGTAGTTCGACACACGGAACCAAGGTAGGAATCGCAGGTCGGCAAGTCGCCGGCGTTGCTCCGTGTCGGTGCCCTTGGCGGGGCTTTGTGGGACGGAACCGATCGCAGAGTTCGAGGGACTGACTCTGAACGTCCGGTTCGTGGTGTTTCCTGCCCCGCCGCGCCCGCGTTTCGCTTGAACTGTGCCAATCGCTGCGCGCGGCTCCCATCTCGAAAGGAGCCTCGAATGATCCGTATCGCTGCCAAGAAACAGCCGAAGCCCTCGCCTTCGGAAGTGCTCGCCGACCTGAGCCTCGCCGATGATCCGCTGCTGAAAACAGCCGATGCGGCGTGACCCCCTCCCAGTTTCTGTACCAGTGCTCATGAGAGAGATGGGGAACAGTCCGCGTGGTGTGTCGGAGGGAGGGGCGTAGCCCCGACCGTAGACGTGCGTTGGGCATGGATGAATGATCGAAGGTGAGAGTCCTTTATGGGGCCTGTTGGAGGCAACCAGAAGCCGGAGGCAGCTGCACGAGGTCGAGGCTGGCTTTGCACAGCCGAGGTCTTTCCCGCGAGGGCGTGTGGGCTGGAAGCCCGAGGCGAACCGCAGCACCGAACGCAAGTGAACCCCCGTAAGGCCGGCCTGTCTGGGCAAGCGTGCGTCTCAACGCGATGCCCGATATCCAATTCGTGGCAGGAAG